>Ga0272441_10000269_pt1 | contig 118369 bp, 119 predicted proteins | sample SSMProp6N_FD_193582 | JGI IMG/M metagenome (GOLD analysis project Ga0272441, IMG submission 193582) | Marine sediment archaeal communities from Little Sippewissett salt marsh, Falmouth, MA, United States - SSM-Prop-6N | ecosystem: Environmental > Aquatic > Marine > Wetlands > Sediment ...
TCCCATCGGGTGTACCGGCGCCCGCATCACCTACGGTCTCGCCATGCAGATGAAGAAGAAAGGCGCCTCTCTCGGACTGGCCACCCTGTGTATCGGTGGCGGTCAGGGTATGGCAATCGTCCTCGAAAGGGCATAATACGAACAACAGGGGGAAGGCAAACCGGAATACCGGGGGACCTTCCTCCTATCCCCGTTGCGTATAAGGAGTGATTATATGCAGAAAATAATCAAGGCTATTGACTGGTTAAGTGAATGGTCCGGCAAATTGGGGAGCCTCCTGATACTGATCCTGGTCTTCGGCATGGCCTACGACATGTTTACACGTTATGTCTTCGCGAAGCCGAATTTCTGGGCTTTTGACATGGTATACATCACGTACGGTTCATATACGATGTTGGGAATGGCGTATACCCTTCTCATGAAAAATCATGTCAGGATGGATCTGTTTTTAGACAGACTGTCTCCGAGAAAAAAGGCGTGGGTGGATATCGTGTGCTATCTCCTGCTCTTTTTCCCGCTGGCCATTGTCCTCGTCAAAGTCGTTGGAGACAATGCGATCTACGCGATTACTTCCGGCGAGCGGTCATATGCGAGTGTGTGGAGACCCAAGCTGGGATTTTTTAAGGTGGTTCTTTTGTATGGATTTGCCCTGTACTTGCTGCAGGGAGTATCCGAGTTCCTGAAAGCATGCATTTTCGTGGCCGGAGGAGGTACAAATGAGTCCTGAGTTGACTACAATCTTGATGTTGGCGAGCCTTCTGATCCTGGTTACCGGATTCCCCTTTGCAATGTGTGTGGGAACAGTGGGACTCGTCTTCGGGTATATTACGGGTGGAGACGCTTTCATACGCATGATTCCTTTGAGAGTTGTTTCCGGTACTCTCTCGGAATACATATTCGCGGCGGTTCCCCTGTTCATTTTCATGGGAAATATGATGCAGGAATCCGGCGTTGCCGACAAGGCCTTCGTGATACTTCATAAATGGATGGGCGGCGTCAGAGGCGGGTTGGCAATAGCGACAACCGTGTTGGCAGTCCTTTTTGCGGCGACAACGGGTGTTGTCGGCGCGTCGGTGACGACAATCGGACTTCTCGCGGTTCCCGCCATGCTTACCGCGAAGTATTCGAAATCTCTCGCATCCGGGGTGGTCTGTGCCGGGGGGACTCTCGGAATCCTCATCCCTCCGAGCATCATGCTGATTCTCTACGCCCCCATGGCGGGCGTTTCCGTCATTCAGATGTTTGCGGGTGCGCTGGTGCCGGGGCTTCTCATGGGTCTTTTCTTCATCGTGTATGTTCTGGTTATCTGCGCGGTTAATCCCGCGAATGGCCCCAATCTTCCCGATGAAGAAAGAATCCCCTTCTTTTCAAAAGAATCACTGACGTTGGGACTGAAATACCTTCTGCCCCCCGTCGGCATTATCGTGGCTGTTCTGGGTTCGCTTCTGGTAGGTGTTGCATCTCCCACCGAGGCGGGTGCCGTCGGTTGCGTCTGTACCTTGGTGATGGCCCTTGCCTACAGAAAGCTCACATGGAAACGTTTCCTCGCAAATTGTTATTCATCCGTCCGGGTGACGGCAATGATCGTGCTTATCGCCATCGCCGCGTCGCTCTTCACGGGCGCATTTTTGAACGCGGGATGCGGCAAGGTGATTTCAAACATGTTGAATTCTTTCGGATTGGGTCCGTGGGGGGTATTCATCGTGCTTCTCATCATCATCCTCTTCCTGGGAATGTTTATCGACTGGGTGGGGATCCTGCTGATACTCGTGCCCATATTCGGGCCCATGCTTCAGGCTCAGGGCTTCGACGCGTTATGGGTGGGTCTCGTCATTTGTACGAGTCTTCAGATGTCGTTTCTGACCCCTCCCTTTGCCTACTCCATATTCTATCTTAAGGGCCTTAATGTGGGTGTCGAACTCAATGATATCTATAAGGGTGTCTGGCCTTTTGTGGGCATGCAGGCGTTTGTCGTGATTCTTATCATCGTCTTCCCGAAACTCTGCCTTTTCCTGCCGGAGATGCTTGCCGGATAAAGGCGGTCTGTGTGCTTGAATGGTGAATTACCCATGGGACAGCAGAAGATAGGGAACGGTAATTAATCAGATCATTATGAAAAATGAAAGAAACTAATCAAAGGAGATCAAAGAATGGATTTTGGATTTAGCGAACGAGAAGAAATGTTGAGGAAGGCGGTCCGGGAATTTGCCGAGAGTGAGATTCCTCCCAAGATGGAAAAAATGGAGGAGACGGGCGAATTCCCCGTGGAACTGATGAAGCCGATGGCCCAGGTGGGTATTCCCGGTATCATAACGCCGCCGGAGTACGGTGGAGTCGGAATGGGCTATGTGGCCCGGAACATCGTGCTGGAAGAATTGGGACGCATCTGTGCCGCTTTCCCCATGTCTTTACAGGTTCATCATATGGCCTGTGCCGCCTTAATGGATTTCGGGACGGAAGAGCAGAAGAAGAAGTACCTTCCCCCGCTGGCGAAAGGCGAGACCTTCGGTACCGTCGGTGTTACGGACCCGGCCGGCGGCTCCGATGTCATCGGGATGAAGTGTACCGCCGAACTGAAAGGCGACAAGTATGTCATCAACGGTCGCAAGTGTTTCATTACGAACTCCCACCTCTCTGATTTCTGGATCATTGTCGCGAAGACGGGTGACGGTCCCAAGGGGTTGAGCGCCTTTATCATCGATAAAGACACGCCCGGTGCCAAAATGGGGCGAAAAGAGAATAAGTTCGGACTGCGCGGCGCGAATACGGGCGAGTGGGCCTTTGATAACTGTGAAGTGCCGAAAGAGAATATGCTCGGCGCGGAAGGTCAGGGTCTCACGGTCGGGCTGAAAACCATCAGCGAAACGGGACGAACGGGAATGGCGGCGACGGCACTCGGTATCCTGCAGGCGGTCTACGAGGAAGCCGCAAAATTTGCCAATGAACGAGTACTGTACGGCAAGCCGATAGCGTCACTTCAGGCGATTCAGCTTCTTGTTGCCGAAATTTATACCCAGCTGGATATTTGTCGTTTACTCAACTATCGGGTTAACTGGATGAAAGACAACAATATGCGTTGCGATACGGAAACCAGTATGGCCAAATATTATACCTGTAACGCCGCCGTTGAGGCAGCGAAGAAGGCGATAGAGATCCACGGTTCCTACGGGATCATGAGAGAGTACGCCGTACAGCGACTCTTCAGAGATGCCATGGTGACGGTACCGGCAGGTGGCACGGCCGAAATCGCCAAGGTGGGAATTGCGCGGGCGGCGCTTGCTCCCTTCAAGAAAAAATAGAGAAATCGACGACAGTGTGCAGGAAGGACTGACTATGAAGAGGATTATCGTCTGTGTCAAACCGGTACCCGATCCGAAAGAGTGGGACAAGGTCAGCATGGACCCGGAAACGAAGACACTGAAGAGAGAAGGGATTCCCAGTGTTATCAATCCCCTTGACAAGCATGCTCTCGAAGCGGCGTTGGCGCTGAGAGATCTCCATGGCGGAGAAGTTGTTCTTCTTTCCATGGCGCCTCCCTTTGCCCAGGCGACGCTCCGCGAGGGTTTGGCGATGGGGGCTGATCGTGCTGTGCTGGTGTCGGACCGTGTCTTCGCGGGTTCAGACAGCCTCGGTACGGCGGAAATACTGGCGGCGGGTTGCCGGTGGATCAGTGATTTCGATCTGGTCCTCTGTGGAAACTCGTCCATAGACGGTTCGACGGCTCAGGTGTGCTCGCAGCTGGGCGAGATGCTGGGTCTTCCCAATGTGATGCATGTCACCGGTCTGGAGCTGTCCGATGAGGGGAAACTGTCGATCACTCAGAAGATAGAGAGCGGTTTTGTTCAGCTTTCAGCGCGATCACCGATCGTTCTCTCCGTCAGAAAAGAACTGAACAAGCCCCGGTACATTGCGTTTACGGGCATACTGGCCGCGGAATCGAAGGAGATCGTAACCCTTTCCAACGATGAACTGTGTGTCAGTTCGGAATGTATCGGTCTGGGCGGTTCCCCAACGAAGATGGCGGGTCTGGAATTGCGTACATTTGAACGAAAGAAAGAAAAACTGGAAGGCACGGCAGAGGATATCGTCACAGCTCTTGTGGAGAAGATATACCAGTGCGGTGTTCTCGAGTGTTAGGAGCATGGAGATGGCTGGAAATAAAAACCGTGATGTATGGGTTTTCGCGGAGCAGCGGCGCGGCGAATTGCACGATGTCAGTTGCGAGCTGATCGGGAAGGCCCGGGAACTGGCGGACAGTATCGGCAGCAAAGTTGCGGCCGTGCTCTTCGGTCACGATCTTGACGGCATCGCGAACACGCTCGTGAAGCACGGGGCGGATGTTGTCTTTGTCGCCGATAGTCCTCTTTTGGCCGAATATCGACTGCTTCCCTACACGCATGTCTTCGAACAAATGGTGACGGAGTATAACCCGGATATCATTCTCATGGGAGCAACGGCGATGGGCGTGGAGCTAGCCCCCCGGCTGGCGGCGCGTCTTAGAACGGGACTGTCGGCGCACTGCATCGATTTGAAACTGGATGATGACGGCAATCTGCTCCAGGTTGTCCCCGGATGGGGCGGTGGCGTGGTAGCGACGATTGCCTGTCCCGATCATCGTCCTCAGATGTCCACGGTGATGCCCGGTGCCATGAAGGCCCTCCCGGAGATGGACAGGGAGGGAGCGATAGAGAAAATTACGGTCGAACTCCCGGACACGGATATGGGACCGGAATTTGTTAAAGTCGAAAGGATCGTGGCAACGGAACAGCCCCTGGAAAAGGCCGATATCGTCATCGCCGGCGGATGGGGCGTGGGGAGTGAAGAAGACTGGTCGCTCCTCGAAGAACTGGCGCGTCTACTCGGCGGTGCCGTTGGCTCCACACGACCGCCTGTCGATGAAGGATGGGCCACTGAAAACCAGATGATCGGGCAGAGCGGAAAGACCGTGAGACCCACCCTGTACATCGGTATCGGGATCTCCGGTGTCATGCACCACGTTGTAGGGATGGACCAATCGAAGCTCATCATCACCATCAACAGTGACAAAAACGCTGATATCTTCGAGGTGTCAGATGTCATCGTCGCCGAGGACTTCAGAAAAATCGTGCCGAAGTTGATTGAGGAGATAAAGGCGAGAACGAATCAATGATGTGAAGGGAACATAACCACGAGATGCCGTGTATAACGGCATTTCATTCTTTAGGATAGAGGGCGTTCTGCGGAAAGAACGTGTAGGCGTTAATATTTCGTGACCGTTGGTGCGTAAAGAGGCGGTCCGAAATTAGAAAGGAGATTCAATAATGGCGTTAAGAACACGTGAAGATTACTTAAACAGTCTGAAAAACCTGAGACCGAATGTCTATAAGTTCGGCGAGCTTATTGAGGACGTTACGACACATCCGGCGACTCGTCAGACCGTGGAGAGTCATGCGAGGGGGATCGATGCTGCTCATGATCCGGAATTGGCCGGTATTTTTACAACGACATCGACATTGACGGGCGAAACCATCCATCGGAATACCTCGCTCATGGGCAGCTCGGAAGAGATGATATTTAATTCGAAGTTCAAGAGGGAAATGTATCGTCTCACCGGGAGTTGCACGGGGGCCCTCTGCTGCGGATGGAATTGTTTCAATGTCATGTGGACGGTCACGCACGAGATGGATGAGGAGCTGGGCACGGACTACCATGAGCGCGTCAAGGCATGGGGTTTGAAATTTCAGGAAAAAGGTCTTCTGGTTTCGGGTGCCCTTACGGACGCGAAAGGGAATCGAAAGCTGAAACCCCACCAGCAGGACGACTTGGATACGAACCTGAGAATCGTTGAATACCGCGATGACGGTATCGTCGTCCGCGGCGCGAAGGTGATGATCTGCGGGACGGCCGCCGCCGAGGAAATATTCATCCTGCCGGGAAGCGCCTACAAGGACACGGACAAAGACTTTGCCGTCTCCTTCGTGATCCCCAAGGATATCGAGGGTCTCACCATTGTTGAAACGAGACACCCCAATGACAGTCGTGAACTTGAGGACGGGTTTGACAATCCGACGGTAACGGGCATTACGCAGGCATATTTGCTCTTCAATGATGTGTTCGTACCGAAAGAGCGCGTCTTCATGGCGGGCGAGTTTAAGTTCACCGGCAATGCCATCGGCCGCTTTACGGCAACCTATCGCGCCTGCATCGGCGCCTGCGTAGCCGGTCAGGGTGATGTCATGGTGGGCGCGGCCTCCCTTATGGCGCGCTCGAATGGGCTGAGCGCGAAGGCGTTCCGCGACAAAATCATCCAGATGGAACTTTTGAATGAAACGACGTGTACCATGGGTATCGGCGCCATAGCCCTGGGTCGGAAGCATAAATCGGGCGTATGGCTGGCCGATCCTCTGACGGCCCATGCGAACAAGGTTCATGTGGCCACGTTACCCTATGAGACCAAGAGACTCTGCCAGGAGATCGGTGGCGGTATCGCGGAAACGGGATGTGTGCCTTCCTACAAGGATCTTGAGAACCCGGAATACGGTCATCTCATCAAGAAGTATTTGAAGGCAGGCTCCGGTTCCGGCGAGACGAGGGCTCGTATCGCGCGCTTGATAGAATGGTTGACTCTGGGTGCCGGCGTTCCGGGGTGTATGCATGGCGGCGGCTCGCCTGATGGTGCCAAAATGGTTCTTTTTGCCGTCTCACCCCTCGAGAAATATGTAGGTTACGCGAAAAAGATCGGCGGCATCGACGAGGATGTGCTGGAGCCCGAGAAGTAGGTGGCTGCACACGACATCACGGATGAGCGACGGTTCGTCTTCTTTTGTCGGGATATGAAGAAGAATGCCGTCGCCGGAAATATGAGGAGGGTTGAGTGCACGAAACTCGACAGTATGTGTCAACGCTTTTTACACCAAAAAATGGGAGGTATTCTCATGAATAAGAAGGTGCTAGTAGGAATTCTGGCTCTCGTAATGGTCTGTGCCGTTGCGACGGTAGGCATGGCCGAGAACAAGCCGATCGTCTGGAAAGTACAGGGTTGTACTCCGTCGGGTTCTCTCTTTTATGATGCTTTGTTGCGTCTCGCTGACAAGGTGAAAGAGATAAGCAATGGAGAACTGATATTCGAGTGCTATCCGGCGGGCGCGCTGGTTCCTCCTTTCGAGGGAGTGAAATCGGTGAGTGACAATATCATCCAGGCGCATCACGGGTATGCCGGGATGTGGGTTGGCAAAATACCCATGTCACCTCTTTTCAACACGGTGCCGGGCGGATTCAACGCCTTGGACCAGGCCATGTGGTTCGATCATGGTGGAGGATATGAACTCTACCAGGAGATGTTCGACAAATACAAATATAACGTGAAGGTATTTCTTGTTGGCCAGGCGGCAATGGAAGATTTCCAGTGGGCGAAAAAACCCCTCAGGAAAATCGATGATTTCAAGGGTCTGAAGATGAGGATGATGCCTCTGATGGGAGACATCCTGGCAAAGAACGGTATGTCGGTGGTGTTCATGCCCGGCGGAGAAATCATGCCCAACCTTCAGAGAGGTGTTATCGATGCGGCAGAATTCAGCATTCCCGCATTTGACAAGACCATGGGACTGTGGGAAATCAGAAAATTCGTCATGCTTCCCGGTATTCATCAGCCTGGGTGCCAGATCGAATTTATCGTCAACAAAGACGCCTACAATGCACTTCCTGCTCATCTGAAAGCACAGCTTCAGGCGGCGACAGACGTGATTCGAATCAAAAACTGGCTTTGGCTGGAGAATGAAAACATGAAGGCCGTTGAGTTTTTCAAGGAAAAAGGTGTCGAGATCGTCAGAATGGATGATGACACGATTAAAACAATGACAAAATGGGCCAACGATCATCTGGACGAAATGGCTTCAAAGGATGAATTCGTCAACAAAATCAGGACATCCCAGAAGGCGTGGGAAGCTAAGTGGTATCCCTATCACGAGATGTATAGCCTGCCTCACTAAGGTTGTCTGATACGTATCATCATTAAAGAGGGTCACTGCCTGGATCGGATTATGAAGGGCGGTGACCCTTTTTTTACCATTCCGATAGTTTTTTGTACCGCTGCGCCTATTTCGCTTTACATAATCGATATGAGTGAAAAAACAGGTCAGCGAGAAGACATTTATCATTGAAGTATGGACTGTGATAAGTGCATACACCAGCGGAGCGAAAAATATGAACTGGAGACAAATCTATTCCGAGAGATTGAAAACAGCCGTTAAAGCAGCGGAATTAGTGCGATCGGGCGATGCATTCTGGACCCCACTGTGTCTTGGTCAGCCATCGGCGGTGCTCATGGATGCCATTGCCGACAGAAATGATGAGCTTGAGGATGTTGAATACGCTTTCGGATTTGCCATAAAGCCGTACAAGATATTTCAGCCGGAGTATCGACGGACATTTAATCTCATGCCCGTCTTCTATTCGACCATGCCGCACCAGCAGGAGCTGGCGCGGAGTATGTGGGCTAATTTCTTTCCCATACAGAGTTCCGATTTCAAGGTAAAGGTGCCGCATCGCCGGAGGACATACCCTCGCCGGATCGGCCTGATAACACAGGTTTCATCTCCCGATGAACACGGGTATGTAAATCTCGGACTCGATGCATTCTGGACGAAGACCGCTATTGAAGAAGCTGAGTACGTGATAGCAGAAGTCAATGAAAAAATGCCACGGGCTTTCGGTGACATGAACATTCACGTATCTGAATTTTCCGCTTTTGTTGAAAACAGCAGTGACCTTCCTGTATTTTCCATTCCGGAGGCCACTGATGTGGAAAGAAAAATTGCTGAGAACGTCGTAGGGCTTCTCAAGGATCGTGACTGTCTTCAGTTGGGTATAGGAGCAGTTCCTGCAATGATCGGAAAATTACTCGTCGGGTCCGGTCTTAAAGATCTCGGTGTTCACACCGAGATGGCGCCTGCGGGAGTCCATGATCTCGTCGAGAAGGATATTGTCACCTGCCGATACAAAAAACTGCATCCCGGCAAAATACTGCTCTCCTTTGCCGTCGGCGACAGCAAACTGTACCGATTTCTTGGCAACAACCCCATGTGCGAGTGGCGCGAGACATTTTACGTCAACAACCCATCCATTATCTGTCAGGAAGACAATATTGTTGCTGTTAACGGCACTCTTGAAGTCGACTTGACGGGACAGGTCTGTTCAGAGTCCTATGGTAACATCATGAGGAGCGGCCCCGGAGGCCAGCTTGATTTCGTCATCGGCGCGTTCTGGTCAAAAGGGGGGCGGGCAATCAATCTTGTTCCCGCGACAGCCAAGGGTGGAAAGGTATCGCGAATCGTGCCATATCTTTCGCAGGGAGCCCGGGTTACCGTACCGCGCCATTATACGGGATATGTTGTCACCGAATACGGTGTGGCGGATCTCTACGGCAGGACCGAACCGGAGCGCGCGGAGGCGCTTATCAGTGTCGCCCACCCCGATTTTCGAGATGAACTGGAAAAAGGTGCCCGTGAGAGGGGCCTGTTATATAAAAAGATATTCTGATGGTAGGCGATGCAGGCGTGCCATTCATTGTTATGGTCGGCACGCCTGCCCGTCTGTCATTTACGGTTTGATGAAATCGGGATCGAGGTATTCGGGGTCGGGGTAGGTGTAGAATCCCTTGCCGCTCTTGACTCCCAGTTCTCCCCTGTCGATCATGTCCTTAAGTGCTTTCGGGGGGACGTCTTTCGGATCTTTTGAATCATTGGCATAGACCATTTCGATATCATGAACAACATCGAGGCCGACGGAGTCCATAAGACCGAAGGGCCCGACTTTCATTTTCGTGAATATCATCCACGCACGGTCGATATCCTGATGGTCGACAAATCCATTTCCCCACATATAGAGAGTTTCTTTTTTTATGGCCCTCCATACACGGTTGAAACAGAACCCCAGAATTTCTTTTTTCACGGTAAGTGGGACGTCTCCCAGGGATCGTATGAAACTTCTGCCTGCTTCAATTACTTCCGGGAGGGTTTCGCTTCCGCCCATGACATCGGCCATATTCATTCCCTGCAACGGCAGGTAGAAATGGAGGTTCAAACATCGTTCAGGCCTTCCGCTGTCCTTCTCGAATCGTGACACCGGCATGGATGAACTGTTGGTAGCGAGAACACAGTCGGGATCGGTCAATTGACCGAGCTGCGTGAAGATGTTTTTCTTGAGTTCTTCTACTTCCGGAGCTGCTTCAATGACCAGCTGTGCTCCCTTAACGGCATCTTTAAGTTCTTGATGCTGTTCTATGGTGTCCCTGCAGTCCTCCCATTTTTCCCAGGGAATGAAAGGAGTGATACCCTTTTTCTGGAGGTCGCTGTGCATTTTCTCGTACGTTTCCATAAAAGCGCCTTCCCGCGGGTCGTATACCGTCACTTCATAACCCGCGTATGCCGCCACCATTGCAATCTGCGAACCTAAAATACCTGATCCAACCAGTGCTATGCGATTAAAAGGTTTTTCCACTTTTTTTGTCTCCTTTCACAGGCAACGTATTGATTAATCTGCGGTGTGCTGGTTTTCAATATCTGAAAATAGTATTCATATCACACCCATACGGCTATACAAACCGATTGGTCTGTTCCCTCATAACGTAATTCTTAATCTGTGTCAAGACGATTATGTGAGACTTCACATGTGTCGGTTGCAAGGATATTAACTGTTAATATATTCTCTATTATCAATTCATTATGATAAAGATGTCGTTCATTCAGTACTCTGTTGACCGATTGATGTCCGGTCTCTTGCCACCGTGATTCTCCCATTCTGTAATGCGGGAAATCTGCTTCTTCGGCGATATGAGGCTTTATGTCTTAACGGTATGCGGGTGTCGTTTTGGAGGCACTGACCGTTTGGTGAACAAGAGCCGCCAATCACCATCTCTGCAGGTCTCCGAAGCGTTTTGTTCGGCAGTTATGACGGATTTGTATTGCCATTTCACGGCATGCGGGGACCATTCGCCAACGCGGTGAGACATTGCCTACAGCGGTTTATCACGTATCAATGGGTCTTCCCAGCCGTCAGTGAGCGCACCTGTGATAAATCATCCTCCGTATTGACGTTGAAAAAAATGCGGTACTCTGGATCGAAGCGCGTGACGATGTCCGGGGGGATGATGTCCGTCTTCTTCCGGCCGTAAAACCCGGTTATCTTCAATTCGCCTGCCCGGATGAGCTTTTTGATCGCCGGGAGATATTTGCGTGCGTAGATGGCGTGCAGCGGCTGGAAACCGTCCGGTGTCCGGGGGACGACGATGTCGGCGGTCTCGGCGTGACGCATCATTTCCCTGATGAAATCCTTGTTTAAGAACGGCATATCGCAGGCGGCCACGAAGGCGTGTTCTGACGAGGAATAGAAGAGTCCCGTGTAGATCCCCCCGAGGGCTCCTTTTCCCGGAATAAGGTCGGTAACGATCATGGCGTCGAATTCCCCATAGGCGAGGGGGTTGTTCGTGACGATGATGACTTCGTCAAAAAGATCGCCATAAATTGAGAGGATGCGATCGATTATCCGCTCAGTACCGATATCGAGGAAAGCCTTTTCTCGTCCCATGCGTGTATTCTTGCCGCCTGCGATAATAATGCCCGTCATCGATGGTTTCCTTAACGACCGAGTTTCAAGATTTCCGCTATGACAACGAGGGTATAGTCCTCGAGGCCCCATGCCTTGGCCAGGGCGAGGGCGTTGTCGGCTATCTTCGCGATGTCACTGTCGGGAATGTCTGCGTCGGCGAGCGATGTATAGCTCCCGATGGAAGCGAACCATTGTTTGAGGCGTTCGATGCCGTTGCGGGCCGTTTCGATCTCAGTCGATTTCTCAACGTGAAAAATCCGGCGGGCGAAGCGGGCGAACTTCGCCGGACGCTTTTCGTGAACATACATCATCCACGCGGGAAGAACAATGGAGAGGCCCGCCCCGTGCGGTACGTCGTAGAGAGCGCTCAAGGAATGTTCGATCATGTGGGCCGGGAGTGCGACGGCGCCCATACCCGCCGTGGTCAGGCCGTTGAAGCCGAGTGTGGCGGCCCACATGATGTTCGCCCGCGCATTGTAGTGGTCCCTTTCCGTGAGTAGTGTCTCCGTGCTTTCCATAACCGTCCTGATGAGAGCTTCCACCATACGGTCCTGGAGGATACTGTCGGGCTCCGTGTTGTTGAAATAGCCTTCCAGCATGTGGGTGATGATGTCGACTGAACTGTAGGCGGTGTACTGCGGGGTCAGCGTAAAAAGCAGCGTCGGGTCGAGAACGGATGTTTTCGGCTGGATATGGGGCGATCGGATACTGAATTTCTGGGCGCCCTGCTCCTTTGTGATTACGGCGGCCATGTTCATCTCGGAGGCACTCGCCGATATGGTGACGACGGTAAGAATGGGAAGCGCGTCGGAGATGACGGCCTCACGAGTGAAGAATTTCCAGACATCCCCGTCTGTTTTTGCCCCGACGGCTATGGTCTTCGCCGTGTCGATGACGCTCCCGCCGCCGACGGCGACAATGACATCGACACCCTCTTTGCGGGCAAGTTCGATACCGGCCACCGCATGGGACAGGACGGGATTGGAGCGAGCGCCGGGGAAATCGACGATTTCGATTCCGGCGTTCGTTAAGGATGACACAACTGTATCATAAATACCGTTTTTCTTGATGCTTCCCGTGCCGTAGACGAGAAGCGCCTTAGTACCAAAGGCCTTTGTTTCCTTTCCGATCTTGGCGATCTGCCCTTTGCCGAAAAGGATCTTCGTCGGATTGTAAAAGGTGAAATTCTGCATCGTATCTGTTCCTCTCTCTTCCTCGGTTCATGTGTTGATTCCGGACGTTGCTGAAAATTGCGGAGAAATGATTTAAAAAACATCACGCGGTGAAAGAATCCCGAATCACGGGGAAATATACCGGAGCGAGAGTAACAAGTCAACTATGGAAAGGCCGGAAGCTGTCTTGACTTTTGACTTCACACGGGCGGTATAGTATGTATCATCAATTGTCGCCGGTGGCCGCGGAGGGAAACAGCGATGTTACAATCGCCAGCATCACCGTACAGCAGTGTGAAAGGCATCCTGAAAGACAGTATTGCCGGGGGGTGGCCCATCTGTCTCGGGTATTTCCCCATCGGGATCGCCTTCGGTGTCATTGCTCAGAAAGCGGGTTTCACACCCTGGGAGATTGCCTTTATGTCCGTTGTCGTGTTCGCCGGCAGTGCCCAGTTCATCGGTGTCTCCATGCTGGCGGGCGGTGCGGGCCTTCTGCCCGTCGTTATGACGACATTCATGGTGAACCTGCGCCATGTGCTCATGAGTTCGTCCCTGTCCCTGCACTTGGGAGACATGCCCCGGGGGTGGCTGTCGCTCTTCGCTTACGGGGTGACCGATGAGAGCTTTGCCCTCAACTCTGCGCTCTTTCGCGGCGCGTCATGGGACTGGCGGCACGCCCTCGTTTTGAACCATACGGCGAACGCAGCCTGGATCGCGGCCACCGTCGCCGGCGGGTTCTGCGGTGGATTTATTCCGGCGGGCGCCTTCGGCATTGACTATGCGCTGACGGCCATGTTTCTCTGTCTCATAATCTTCCAGGTACGCGGGGGATTGTATGTCGTCATCGTGGTTGTGGCCGGGGGGATGGCCGTGGTGCTGTCGCTGATGATGCCGGGTAATGCGCCGGTTATCATCGCCGCCATGATTGCGGCGACGGTGGGTGTCATTATCAAGAGGATGTGTTCCTCAGGGGAAGGAGACGCCGCCCCATGAGTCTGGAATACGTTCTCACCGTTGTCGGTATGGGCGTCGTTACCTATATTCCCCGATGGCTGCCCCTCTTCTTTCTGTCGCGGCGTCGTCTGCCGCAGTGGCTCGTGGAGTGGCTCGATTTTATCCCTGTGTCGATTTTGAGTGCCCTCGTGCTGCCGGGACTCGTCACCACCGGTGAACCGCGCCACATGGTTCTCTTTCAGCCGGAACTGATCGTTGCCGTTCCCACACTTCTCTTTGCCTGGAAATCACGGTCTCTCGCCGGAACGGTCCTCTGTGGTATGGGGCTTTACTGGCTTGTGGGAAAAGTCCTGTGATAGGGAGTGTGCATGCCCGTCGCCTGGTGCCGATGCGAGGACCGGCATCAGCCACTGCGGGGTGGAATTGGAGGCACGTCTTGTGGCGGGACTATCGTGCTATCCCGCGATAAGGTGCCATACGACACCACCGCCGAAATAGAAGAGGCTGCATCCCATGACGAGCAGAAGGGAGAGTTCCAGATACCGTTCATCATCGGCAAGGCAGCGATCCCATGACGACTGTCGGACCGGCGTCCGGCGGGAATGCCCTGATCTCAGCGGGGATCGAGTGATCATGTGAACCATCTGCGAGTTATTCATGCCTGATCGTTCCATTGTTTTTCCTTTCCGTTGATGACGCCGTCCCGCCTGTACGCCGGGGATTAAAGGTTAAAGAAAGGGCCGCCCGCAATACCGTCACCAGTGCGAATATCTCAGGCGGCCGAAGCATTCGAGCGCTCACTCCCGCTATCAACAGGTGACCGCTCTTTTCGGTCACTTTATCTTCGATGGTGTTGAAGTGCCTCGATGCTCTTACTTACGCTATCGGTTTTTTCCTGATTTTCTTGAGGGGGAATGCGCACGGTCGGCACTTGCGACGGCACCACGGGGTGTACCCGCGTCCCGGTGCTGAAGCCGCTCTCTGCCGTAATCGTAATAATATATTGTTCCCGTCATGGAGAGACGAGGAAGTACTCGATTGTGGTGACGACGCGGACGATTTTGAGATCCGGCGAGTTGATGTCGCGGTCGCGGATGGTAAAAAGGCCCTGTTGCGCACGGCGGATCGACCCGACGATGCTTCCCGAATCCCGCGCGAACTGTTCCGCGGCCTTCCGTGCGTTTTGCGTGGCTTCCGCGATCATGGCGGGCTTAATGGTATTAAGCTGTGTAAAGAGAAACTCCGTCCCGCTGCCGTAATTATCCGCGAGGACGACCCCCCTTTTGACGAGTGTGCCCGATGCCTCCATGGCCCGTTTCACCCGCTCCACATCGGGTGTCCTCACCGTTATGGTGATATCGGCCTTGTAACGGTTCTGCGGCATGTCCCGGCCCGTGTATCCCTGCGCGTAGTAATCCGTGATGCGGGGCGGCGACTCCGATATGGTATCGGCCGCGAGACCGGCATCACCGAGGAACGCCCGCGTTATGTCGCGGACTTCATCGAGTCTTTTCTGGACATCGCTGAGCGCGTTTCCTGTCTCCGTGATGGTGATGGGCCAGACAGCGAGGTCCGCCGGGACATTTCGTTCGGCCAGGCCCTTGACCGTTACATACCGGCTTGCCGTCCGGGCGGTAAGGAGGGCGTCGCCGATACAGTAACCGGCAAAAGCGATGCCCGCTGCCAGAAGGGCGCCCAGTATCACGGCGGGTGTGATTTTGTCGTTTTTCGGCATCCTGTTACTCCCGTCGCATAGTATTTCTTCTGACTGGCCAGATATTTTTTGAATAAGCCGGTTTGCCCTGAAAGTCAAGCCGGATAATCATTCGATAAAGCTGAAGAAATAAAGCCAGCCGATAATCGTTATAAGCGAGAGAAAAGTGGAGACAATCAGGATGGACGAGGCGAGGTGCTCGTCCCCGTTCATTTCCGCGGCCATGATGTAACTCGACGCCGCAGCGGGACCTGCCATCATTACCGTTGTCGCTTTCATGGGGATACCGCCGTAACCGAAAAGAAGGAGGAGTATAAAAAGCAACCCCGGGAAGACAATCAACCTGACGAAAGATGCCACAAGTGATGCCGTCACATCACCCCGCAGAGTACGAAACTCGAGAGAAGCGCCGACGATGAGCAGAGCGAGGGGGAGTGCCATGCGGCCGACAAGGTCCAGTGTCCGGACAATGCCGAGGGGAATAGGGAGATTCGTCGCCGAATAGAGAAGCCCCGCCGCGCAGCCGATGATAAGGGGGTTCCGTATTATATCCTTCATCATGTTCCTGGCGGTTCCGGCGGCACCGATACCCGTATGGTGGGGAAGGGAAAGGACGACGACGGCCAGCAGGTTATAAACGGGTATGATGAAAGCAACCAGAACGACCACCGATGCGACACCGGCATCGCCGAAGGCGTACGCCACGATGGGAATACCCACGAAGATCATGTTACCCCGGAACATGCCCTGAACAACGACACCGCGACGCGCGGGAGGAAGACTGCCGGTGAGGAGATAGGGGACGAAGGCTGTCATGACGATGACGGCGATGGTGACACCGAGGGCGACGATACTGAATGTTTCAGAAAAGCTCGACAGGGCCGCGCTCTTGAAGAGAAGCGCCGGCAGTGACACGTAAAAGACGAGCTTGCGGATATTCGCAAAGCCGTCCTGAGACAGAAAGGAGCCCAGCGTCAGGCCCACACCCAGGCCCATGACGAGAAAAACGGGGAGAACGGTATTGATAATTTCCATGATCGCGGTCATGATGTCATGTCAATACCGGGCGACGGATTTTGCAGTTGCAGGACATTCGCGTCATACAGATAGCTCCTCAGGGACGACCGTTACCATATTGAGAGGCCGCACTCTAGTCATTCCCGGGCGTGACGTCAAGGAAAAGACGCTTTTAACCTTTTTTGGCGGGCACATGCGGATCATTCGGCGTATTGCTCTGTCTCGAATAGGGTTTCCGATATGACTTCACCGCTGGCGATGATTTGCGCGTTGGGACAGCCCACCCGGTTGCAGATGACGGTACAGTTACTGTTGTCCGCCTCCTGTGTCAGAAAGAGGCTGATCAGGTCCGCTCCGCACTTGCAGGTACCGAAGCGCGGCAGAACCGCACCGCACTCGGGGCAGGACAGATCGTATGTTTTACCGTCTATGAGATCGATGTCGAGCGCAATTCGTCTTTTATCACCGTATATCGGACTGAGCGCGATGAAGCCGTGCTCATCATTGCGGGTAGCGGCGATGATGATGCCCGGATAACCGTTAAAATCAGCCCGCTTGTTTATGAGAGAATGGCCGTGGGGGCAGAAGACTCTTTGAACGACCACGACTGTGTGGGCGGATGTCGTCTGCGAGACGGGGTTGGGGATAATCAGCATCCCTTTTTCATCAAATCGCTCCATAATGCTCACGCCTCCTTTTCCTTGCACAAAATTATTTTATCATATTCTTCGGGAGATGCGAGAATCGATTGACTGGAAAATAACGGTGGTTTATCCTCAATTGTTATTGTGGCCCCCGGCGCTGCTGCGCCGCGCTACGGCATATACAGTGTATTGTCCATGACGGGATTCACAGGGAAAGGAAATAAATCATGTCACAGTGTGAAATATGTTTTTTGACGGCGCGGGAAATGGCCCGCATGATTCGCACAAAGGAACTTTCGGCACGTGAGTGCATGGAAGCACACCTGAAGCAGATAGAGCGTGTCAACCCGCAGGTAAACGCCATCGTTACGATGATTTCGCCGGACGATGCTCTGGAGAAGGCGGCCAAGGCTGATGAGGCACTTGCGCGCGGCGAGGATACGGGACCGCTTCACGGTCTGCCCGTCGCGCACAAGGATTTGACCGTCACGAAGGGCATGCGGACCACATTCGGGTCCCGCGTTTTTAAGGATTTCGTCCCCGAGGAAGACGCACTCATCGTGGAGCGTTTCAAAAACGCGGGTGCCGTTACCATCGGCAAGACCAATACGCCGGAGTTCGGTGCCGGTTCCCAGACCTTCAACGAGGTGTTCGGGAAAACACACAATCCCTACGATACAACGAAAACCTGCGGTGGAAGCAGCGGTGGCGCCGCGGTCTCCCTTGCCTGCGGTATGCAGCCCGTAGCCGACGGCAGCGATCTCGGCGGTTCCCTGAGGAATCCGGCGAGTTTCTGCAACGTCGTCGGATTTCGTCCATCACCGGGCCGGGTTCCCGTATGGCCGAGCCAGGCGGCGTGGTATCCCCTGGCCGTACAGGGGCCCATGGCGCGGACGGTGGACGACATCGCCCTGATCCTGTCGGCCATTGCCGGTCCCGATCCCCGGTCACCGATTGCCATCGAAGAACCGGGTGCGGTTTTCACCCGGCCCCTCGATCGCGATTTCGCCGGTGTCCGGATTGCCTGGAGTCCTGATGTGGGTGGGCTCCCCGTCGACACCCGTGTTATGGACGTTTTGAACGGGCAGAGGGCGACTTTCGAGGCCCTCGGGTGTCGGGTTGATGAAGCCTTTCCCGATTTTTCCGATGCCGACGAGATTTTCCAGGTCTGGCGTGCCTGGCGTTATGACCTTATGTACAGTGAGTTGCTTCCCGAGCATCGCGATGCGATGAAGGATACCGTCGTCTGGAATATCGAAAAGGGGATGAGTCTGACGGGTCCGGAAATCGGGGCCGCCGAAAAGAAGCGCACCGCCCTGTACCATCGCGTCCGTGAATTCATGACGACCTATGACTTTATCGTCATGCCCGTCAGCCAGGTACCGCCCTTTGATATCGATCAGCCCTATATCACGGAGATTAACGGCATCCCCATGGATACCTATATCGACTGGATGCGGTCCTGCTATTACATCTCCACGGTGGGAAATCCCGCCATATCGGTGCCCTGCGGATTTACGGACGAGGGTCTGCCCGTCGGTGTCCAGATCGTCGGGCGGCATCACGACGATTTCGGGGTCCTCCAGCTCGCCCGCGCCTTCGAACAGGCCACATCCGTCGGTATGCGGCGCCCGCCTCTCGCCCTGGGGGAGTGATGACCGATTATGACGGGTACTGATGAGAGAAAGGTATATCCCTATTACTGGTCGCACTATGCACTGGTGGGAAGCGTATTCTTTCCCGTCATGTGTGTTCTTCAGATAACCGCGTACGATCAGATCGTCGGCGGTCTTGTCTCGCTTGCCATCGGTGTCGTCTGCCTCATATCGGGCGTCAAGAAGTGGAAAGTGCCCTATATCATATTGACGAAAGAGGAAATCATCATTCGTGACGGCTGGTTTCACGGTGAGCCGACAAAAAGCCTGCGCTGGGACGATATGCGCCGCTTCAACCGTCGGCGGGGATATGAGTTTCTCCTTTCCATGAAAAAGGGGCCGGAAGAAAGGATCCCCCTTTTTTGTATGCGTGACCCGGCGATCAAGGAATTGGAGAGAGAGATTGTCGATCGCATTGAAGAGGCTCATAACAGGAAAGGACAGGGGAGTGGGAACGCCCCGGCTGGCGGTGACGCATCATGACGCATCGGGTGATTGTTGTTGGCGGCGGGTGTGGCGGTATGACGGCGGCGCTGGCGGCGGCATCGCTTGGCGCGGACGTTCTGCTCATTGTGCGTGGTCCTTTGGGGATCGGCAGTAACACCTGCCTGTCGAACGGTGTTTTCAATATTGCTACCGATGAGGAATCGTTTATCGCAGACGCAGGTGAGGCGGGCAAGGGCCTTCATCGGCCCCGCTATGCGGGACTCATCGCCGGGAACTTTACAAGGGCTTTTGACCTCCTCAGAACCAGCGGCGTGAGAATAGCCGCGACTCACGACGTGCTGGTCGCCCGGTCGGATCCAAGGGATCTTCCCCGAGGCGTCGGACTCGTCAGGGACCTGGCCGCAGCGGTGAACAGAACCGCGTGCATTACGGTGGTCACGGGATGCCTGGTGACGGGGATCATCCGTGACGGCGACCGTGCCTGTGCTGTCAGGTGTGTGACGTCCGAGGGGCGGGAGAAGATAATTGCCGGTTCCGCCGTGGTGCTTGCCGCGGGTGGTGCGGGTGCCGTCTATCAGCGGAACGACAATCAGGCGACTATCCTCGGTCACGGCTTCCGGTGTGCCGCTCTCGCGGGATGCGAACTCCGGGACATGGAATTCGTTCAGTTTTACCCGATGGTTATCGACGAGCCGTCACTTCCTTCCCTGATGCTCTATCCGCCCTATCCGGACGAGGTGGCCCTGTTCAACAATACGGGAGAAGATATCCGTCACAAACACGGGATGGAAACGTTAAATGACCTGGTTCGTTTCAAGCGCGACAGTTTTTCGTCTCTCCTCTTTAACGAAGCAAAGAACGGTCCCGTCGTCGCCGATTTTTCCGCCGTCCCGGAGGAGCAGTGGCACCGGTATCCTCTCCCTTTCATGGAACGAATGCACTACGATTTCAGGAAAAGAAGAGTTCGTATCTCTCCGGGTGCTCACTTCTTTATGGGCGGTGTTCCCGTTGATGATACATGCCGCACGAACATAACGGGTCTCTATGCCTGTGGGGAGGTGGTGTGGGGGCTCCACGGGGCGAACCGGCGCGGTGGGAACGCCCTGACCGAATGTGTTGTGTCGGGATACATCGCCGGGCAGCATGCCGCGAAAGAAAAGGAAACACGGTCGTCACTGCGAGACGTGGTCCGTCCGGTCAAATCGGTGCACGGTGGCGATACCGATTCCGCCGCGTACCGCGTACTCCGCGCTGAAATCCGTGAGGCGGCGTGGACCCATGCCGGTGTCGAAAGAAACGGACCGGGTATGCGGGAAGGCCTGCAGAGGGTGAATGAACTGGAAGAACGATTAATGGCGTTACGGCCGGGAACACCGGTTCTGTTGAAGGCACGGGAAGACCTGGCGGCGGCGGTCATGACGGTGAAAGCGATACTCACGGCGGGTCTCAGCCGGTGCGAATCGCGGGGCGCCTTTATACGGAGCGACTATCCCGAAACGGACGATATCCACTGGAAGAAGAATTCGTCTCTTACGTACGATGAAGAAGCATGCCGGTTTGACGTTTCCTATGTCGATGCGGGATGACTCCGTCGCATTCACGGAGACGCCGTTTTGCCGGCGCCTCCGGTGTGATGGTTTTATGCCTGCTTTTCAATACCCAGGATCTTTCGGGCTTCCGCCGGGGTTGCGACGCTCCTGCCGAGACGTTCGGCCAGGTCTGCCGCCATTTCCACAAAGGCGGCGTTGTCACGGGCGATAATGCCTTTCCTGATGTGAATATTGTCCTCGAAACCGACACGGACGTGTCCGCCCATGATCATGCTCATGGTGATCATGGGCAGCTGAAAGCGCTGGACGCCGAGAACGCTCCACAGCGCCCCCTCGGGCAGCTTGCTTTTCATGAAGAGAAGGTCTTCCGGCGTTCCGCCGACACCCCACTTGACGCCCATACACAGTGTAAAATAGGGGGGTGCATCGATAAGGCCCCTTTTGATGAGGTCGTTCGCCTGGTGGATGTGACCGACATCGAAGGCCTCTATCTCCGGTTTCACGCCCGCGTCCCGCATCGCCTGAGCTGCCGTTTCCGCCCATTCGGGAGAATTGATGAAGGGGCGGTCGAAGAAATTGATCGATGCGTGATCGAAGGAACAGATATCCGGTTTGAGAAACACCGGCCCCAGTCTTTCCTGGATGGCGTTTGGTCCGGTCAGGTTCAGGCCGCTCGTGGTAAGATTCACGATCATGTCGCACCGCTCGCGTATGCCTTCCAGGACAATCTTGAAATACTCCATGTTATAGGCGGGCACGCCCGTTTCGGGGTCACGGACATGAACATGCACTATGGCCGCGCCGGCCTTATGGCAGTCCACGGCGGCGTCGATGATTTCCTGCGGCGTGTAGGGAACGGCGGGATTCATCTCCTTCGTCGGCCGCGAACCGCTGACGGCGGCGGTAATGATGATTTTATTGTCCATTATATTCCTCCAAGAAAATCCCCGCCGGAGCGGGGATTTTAACAATTTTAGACTGTTTTGAATTTCATCCTATATGAAAGACAACAGGATAAACATACCCGAAATGAAAACACCGGCCAGCAGGAAAAAGACAAAACAGTATCCCATAATGTCACGGGCGGAAAGACCGGCCACACCGAGGAGCGGCAATGCCCAGAAAGGCTGGATCTGGTTCGTCCACGAGTCGCCCCAGGCGAATGCCATGATGGTTCTCGGCAGGTCTGCTCCCATTTTCATGGCTGCCTTGACCATGATGGGACCCTGAACGGCCCACTGCCCGCCGCCGGAGGGAACAAAGATGTTCACAAAACCAGCGGAGAGGAATGTCCACAGGGGAAACGTGTGCGGCGTGGAGACCATGACGAACCAGTTCGCCATGATTTCGACGAGGCCCGAACCCTTCATCATGCCCATGATACCCGCGTAGATGGGGAACTGAATCACGATCCCTCGTGTGGCCACAATGGCTTCCTTGATGGCGGCGAGATAGGTGTTGGGCGATTTGTGCATGAAGATGCCGATTGTGAGAAAGACCATGATGACGAGATTCAGATTGAGTTTGAAGCCCTTGGTGGCGAAGGTCATGATGATGTAGATCAGTGGGAGCAGACCGAATACGGCATTGGTGAAGTAGTTGTTTTCCACCTTTTCAGCAAACGTCATCCGTTGCGGGTCTTTCGCGGCGGGCGGTGTCTCCACGTCTTCCGGTTCTTCGAACTGAATAATTTCGTTTTCGTCGATCGCTTTGTGTACAAATATGTAGGCGATGAGAAGAAGGATGATGACGGAGATGGTAATGACAATATTCCACCACGTGTAGAGCGTGTCCGTGACGGGCACGGTAAATCCCATGATTTCCGCCATGAAGCTGCCCTTCGTCGCCGAGACAAGAGGAATCGACGATGAGGGGCCGCGTGTCACTTCACCGGCGTAAGCGGCAGCGATAATCAGGGGGAAGTGAAGACCCTTGACCTTTGCGCCCATGGCGCGGGCGAGGAATGCACCCACGACAAGTCCGAGACCCCAGTTGAAGTAGCAGGCAATCGATGAGATAAGGCCCACGATTATGATTCCCTGGGTCGGCGTCTTGGCCTGACTGGTGAGCCAGTCGAGACCGCGCTGCGTCGCCGGAGCCAGTGCGATAATGAAACCGGTGAGCAGCATCAACACCATCTGCATGCCGAACTTGAACAGCTTCGGATACCCGTCACCCCAGTGCTTGATCATCTGAAGGACAGATTGATCGGCGATAAAAAGTCCCATGATAAAAACGACGAACGTCAGAAAGATTGCCAGGATGTAAGCCGCCGGCAGATATTCCTGAACGACTCGTAACCACCATCGAACGACTGCTTTCATAAGATACCTCCATGCTCATAATGATTATAATGTAATAGTATGTATATTTCACATAAGTCAGTTTTGAAATATACATTTCAGCACTGTTCGTGTATCATTGTGTCTCATGTAATGGCAATGACAAAAAATGGCCGGTATAATATCGGGTTAAACCAGGTATTGAAATGATGTGCGACAGGGGAACGGGTGTGGTAGCATACGCCGGTCATCATAGAAGAAAGGAATCACACGATAATGGAAAATGAACCTTATGCCGATTGCGCCCGCTGTCCGGTCAAGCTGTCGGAACGTATATGCGTTACGTCCGACGGAAGGGGTCCGGATAATTGCCCTACGTTACGAAAAAAGGAACTCGTCGACGATGCGAGAAAAGAATATCACGGAGAGGACCTGCGGGAGTTTGCCCGCCAGGCATCCATTCAGGAAGGGTCGTGTTACGCGGACCGCGATGCGGTTCCTTTCGTTGCTCGACCGGTAAAAACGCGAATCCAGGAAATCTGCGAATTCGCGGCACGGATGAATTACAAACGTCTCGGTCTCGTCTTCTGCTCAGGATTGATACGGGAGGCAGCGACCGTGGCGCGTATCCTCGAGGAACAGGGATTTAAGGTCGTTTCGGCCATCTGTAAGGTAGGGCGTATTGATAAAAACGAGATCGGGGTCACAGACGACGAAAAGATACAGATCAATAAATCGGAATCCATGTGTAATCCCGTCATACAGGCAAGGCTGCTCAATGACGCAAAAACGGAGTTTAATATTGCGCTCGGTCTCTGTGTCGGTCACGATGCGATTTTCTTCAAGTACGCCCAGGCGCCGACAACGGTTCTTGCCGCGAAAGACCGCGTCACGCTGCATAATCCCCTTGCGCCGATCTATGCGGACAGGAGTTATTACCGGAAAGTGCACAACCCCGGATTCTAAGATGATCTTCTCCGGGGCATGGTTGCCATGTCTGTGGGGAGATGATGTGATTAGGGCGATCATTTATTGCATGCATTATGTCGTCCACTATATTATAATGACTCACTATATTGATGGTGAGTGTATTTCCGGGGGGACGAAAACAATTTAGACTCTCATAGCGGGCCGATCATGTGTCGAGGAGAATGACAATGACGAAGATAACGGGAAAGATTTTTCTCAGCGCACTGATTGTCATGACAATCGTTTTTGCTTCGTTCATCACTCAAGCGGTCTGCGATGACGAGGTCGTTCAGTCAATCAATGAGGCCGTTCAGCACTACAAGGCCGGTCGATACGCGGCGGCGGCCGATGCACTCGAGTATGCATCGCAACTGATCCGCCAGAAGTCTGCCGATACACTCACGTCTTTTCTCCCTGAACCATTGTCCGGGTGGACTGCCGGGGAGAGCACGTCTCAGGCTGTGGGTACTGCCCTTCTCGGTGGTGGCGTCTATGCCGAGCGCGATTACCGAAAAGGTAACAGCAGTATCATCATCAGGATCATTACCGAGAGCCCCGTTATGGAAAGTATCATGATGATGCTGACCAACCCGAATTTCGCCTCGGCCAGTGGCGGACGACTGGAAAGAATCAAGGGCCATAAGGCTGTCGTCCGCTACGATTCGTCTCTCAGGTCGGGCTCAATAAACATTATTGTGGCGAATACATACCTCGTCACACTGGATGGACAATCAATCGAAAAGCAGGATATCATGGCCTACGTAGAGGCGATCGCATTTGACGCACTGAAGAAAAATGCCGGACAGGCATAGTGGTAAAAGGGCCGCCGGGTTGTGATGGGGCCTTTGTATACGATGTGGCGCGCGGCAAAGGAGGAGCGGGAGCACGTCTTTCCGTGCAGGTGGATACGGGTAAGAATACGTATTGGAGATCAAAACACGATAGAGGAGGTGATCATGAATTCACTGTTTGAAAAGGTGAAGCACTTTGTCACGGCGGAATTTCCGTCTCTTTTCTGGCAGGTTGTGTCGAACCCGGTTCGTTTTTTTCGATCGATGCCGAAGGGAGGAGGGTACGGGGACCCCATACTGTTTATCGTGGTTGTCAGTATTATTTCCGTGATCATCAACATCATTCTTTCGATCATCGGAGTCGGCTTTTTCTTTTCCATCGGGGTCGCCTTTATGATGATCATTATCGGCCCCCTTATGGCCGTTATCATGAGCTTTGTCGGTGCCGCCATTCTTTTTGTCATTTGGCGGGTCATGGGTTCGCAGGAGTCCTTCGAAACCTGCTACCGTTGCGGCGCCTATGCGAGCGGTATCAGTCCCATAACGACGATCATCGCCGTTATCCCTTACGCGGGGGCCATCCTGTCATTCGCGTGGGTCTGTTTCCTGCTCGTTGTGGCAAGTGCGGAAGTGCACGGCCTCTCCATGAAAAAAGCCTGGATTGTCTTCGGCGTCATCTTCGGTTTTTTCGCCATCATGTCTCTCGGTGCACAGCATACGGCGCGGCGATTTGAAGCAGACATGGGGAGCTTCAAACCGGTCGAAAAAGGAGCGTCGCGGGACATGACACCGGAAAAGGCGGGCAAGTTTGTTGAAGGCATGATGAAGGCGATTCAAGAGCAGGAAAAGAAATAGCGGGAAACTTGAGAAAGGAAGAAAGAGAAAAGGCGGCCTTTGCAGGCCGCCTCATTATTTTAGTATTTCATGTACTCCTTGGGAGTGTTTTCCGCGATGAATTTTACCGCATTGTAAATACAGGTACGAATCGCCTTTTCCATGGGGGTCTTGGCGAAGCCGCCCAGACTGCCGCCCATGGCGCCGCTGCCGCCGGCTATGCCGGCCAGCGCGCCGAGACTCACGTCTTTGGCAACGCCTTCAACGCGTGTCGCCGCCAGGACTTCAGAGGTCCTCGTGTCGACAATGCGGATGTCCATGGCCATGGAGGACTTTTTGAAAGCACCCCCCACGGCGCCCATGACGGCTGATGCCTTCCCCAAGAGACCGCCGCCCAGGCTGCCGCCACCGCCTGACGTTGCCGGGTCCCATCCGGTTATAGCACCCATGATAAGGAGGTCGGCGCCCTTGATGCCGCCCTTTGTCTTCCCGCTTTTGTCCGTGTATCCCTGCTGCGTCAGGGACATTTCCTGCTGCAGTGACGCGATGTTCTGCCGTTCAAGAACGCGGTAACGCTTTGTCTGGACCATGGTCGTGGTAAGCATGTCACGAAGTCCTGATGTGTACCCGCGGTTGTGACTGCTGGAAATCGTTACCGGCTGATTCCCGATACCGCTGATTGTCGTGGAACTGGTTGAGCCGCCGACCTTCCATTCAAAATCGGCCACGGCGACTTTCGCCTTGGGCCCGCTATACGGCGGCAGATCCATCTCGGCTCCCGTATCGGTCGTTGCCGTTGGCTGTACCGCCTGCTCCATGGCCCCGCAGCCGGCCATCATGAAAAGGATCATAACCACCAATAAAAACGATTTCCTTTTGATCAACATGAAACATCCTCCTTTCAGGACATGAAATATTTACGATTCATCGGTCAGTTATTACGATGAAATGTAATACAAAGAGGACACTGAGTCAACTGAATACGTCCGCAAACGTTGCTGCGTCGGCAGCACGAGACGCACCACCCCTGTCAGCGGGCGGGGATCAGCCTGTTGATTTCGTGGCTCCATTTCCTCAGGGCGTCTTTGATGGTTTCAGCGCCGACGCGATAGTAAAGCGTGCCGTCGATGGAGAGAAACCACTCATCCTTTGTTTTGTCACGCTTCCACAAACCGCGTTCATTTTCGCGGCCTTCCAGTTTCAGCCAGGGAGAATCCTCCGTGATGGTAGCCGTCACATGGTAGGGCGGGATTTCGCCCGTGATAATACCCGTCTCTTTATTCTCCGAACGCACGATCCCCACGGTCTGAAGAGCCTCGCGCGACGCGCCGAATATCTCCGCCGCGGTGTATCCCGTATGACGGATCATTTTTTTCTGGTACCCCACCTTAATGCCGTATCCGACGGAACAGGCGGCAGAACAAAAAAAGATGACGAGGAACAGGAGACCAAGATGTGCTTTCCTCATGTGCTTCTTCTCCACATATCAGTGTGCGGTTTGACATGGTTCCCTTTTTATACGGTGTGTATCGTCCGGCCGGAGCAAATACTTGAGAACTATTGACACTCCGCGATGGAGACATGTACTATAAAGGCAACGGAACAGCGGTGCCGCTCGGCATGTCATTCACGTCCGCAAGAAACGGCTACGGTTGCCGGGAACGGGGCTTCAAAGCATTACGATATTTCGATTCAGAGGGAAGGCGACAAAAATGAGGCGGGTAAAGGTCAAAAGAATCATCGGTGCGGCGTTGCTTGTTCTGGTCATCGCGGGCCATGCAGTCACGGCGACGGCCGACGAGGCGGGAAAACCCAATAACGCGATGCCGTGGTCGGTCAGCCTCGGGGCTCTCGGTACGTACGGGCCCGCCTACGAAGGGTCCGACGACGATGAGGCGCGGGTATTCCCGCTGATCGATATACGGTGGCGCAACAGGGTATTTCTTAACGCGAGGCGGGGTCTCGGTGTCAATCTGTTAAACGAAAAAAACGTGACCGCCGGGGCGTCCGTGGGGTACCGATTCGGACGCGATGAGGACGATTCCGACGACCTCAGGGGCCTCGGCGATATCGACGGCGGCGCAACGATCACCGCCTTTATCGACGGGCGCTTCGGTGACGTCTCCGTCGGCTGTTCCATTGAAGAGCAGGTAACAGGGGCGAATGCCGGCGCGCGTATCGTTCTCAACGGAGGATACACCGTCTCGCTCATGGAAGGGTTTGTGATCACCCCCTCTGTTACGGTGACGGGGATGGACAGCGACTATGCGGACCACTATTTCAGCGTCACCGCCGCCCAGTCCGCGGCGTCCGGTCTTCCCCGCTACGACGCCAGTGCGGGCATAGTATCGCTGGGGCCCCAGCTCAGGGCGGTGTATCGCCTGACGGACAACTGGAGTGTGCAGGGAGTCGTGGGCGCGGCATGGCTCGTCGGTGACGCCGCGGACAGCCCCATCGTGAAGGATACGGGACAGGTCCGCCTCAGCGGCGGAGTGGTCTATCGCTTTTAACCGGTCTTTTTCTGATAGACGCGGTGAGTAATCACCGATCTGATACGAATCGTACGAGTCAGTATTAACAACACAAAATGGATCTCAGTAAAGCGATCGATGTTTCACAAGGAGCGGACATGAGTAATGAACGGAAAATAGGTATCATCATTTGCGACCGGTACCGCCGCTGTGCGGGTGGAAAGTGTTTCCGGTCACTGAGAAACCGTGAAGGGGCCTTCGAGCGGTACAAAGGTGTGGAGGCAGAAGTCGTCGGATATACGACGTGCGACGGATGCCCGGGCGGCAATATCGAGTATGCCGTCGACGAGATGATGAAAAACGGAGCGGATGTGGTGCATCTTGCCACGGGACTTCTCGTCGGTTATCCACCCTGTCCCTACCTCGAGTATTTTCACGATTTCATAGAGAAGCGCTACGGTATCGAGGTTGTCTACGGAACGCACCCCATCCCGGAGAAGTACGCGACCATGCACGAGCAGTTGAACACCTGGGAGGATGCCCGCTGGCCGGAGATCCTTCAGCCGACTATGACGGACAGGGATACCCGTCTCGCCTATGACTGAACCGGAGTGATGCGATGGCTGTTCTTATCACCGGGGGATACGGGCACATCGGATCGTGGATGGCCGCCCGCTTCGCCGAGGGTGGTGATGATGTCATTATTGTCGATATCAGCGGGGAGGTGCCGGAGCACCTCGAGAAGTGGTCGCATCGCATCCAGTTCCTTCGGGAAAACATCTGCAATTTTTCATCCTTCCTGGCGTCACTCGATGAATACCACGGCGAGATTGACGGGATCGTTCATACCGTGGGCATCATGGGCGAGTTCGTCGCTGACCGACCCCGTGAGCACGTATCGCTCAACATTATGGGGACACTGAACGTCCTCGAAGCGGCGCGTCTCCTCAATATCACAAAGGTGGTCTATACAAGCACCGGTGCCGTCTACGGACCCGCGACGGGTATCGTTACCGAAGAGACGCCTCTCAACCCCGCCGACCTCTACGCGGCGACGAAGGTAGCCAGCGAACATCTGGGACTGCAGTATGCCGAGTCTTTCGGTCTCGATTTCCGTATCGGCCGGGTCTTTTTCGTCTATGGGCCGGGCAAATTGCCCTCGCGCTTTGTCCGGCTGTACCGCATCGCCTTCGGCGCCCTGGAGGGTCTCACGGACCTGTCGATGGACAAGGGTGCCGACCAGAAACTTGATTTCACCTATATTGAGGATGCCGCCCGCGGCCTCGTCCTCCTCTATCGGGCCGACCGGCCGCCCCACCGCATCTACAACATCGCCACGGGCGTAGCCACGTCCGTCACCCACGTGGCCGCTCTCGCGCGGGAACACAGCCGTCTCTCCGTTCCCGTCGAGATCGGTCCGGGAGTGCTCATGCCGCGTGCCGAGGCACTCGATATTACACGTGCGCGCACTGAACTCGGGTACGAACCCCGTGTCGGTTTGGAAGACGGTATCGAACGGTACGCCGTGTGGCTTGACCGTGTCGGGGGGACAAAAGTCACACTTTAAAAGACCGGTTATGGCAGAGATCAGGACGGCGACGGGCGATTAACGGTTAACGGAAAATGCGAGTGCGTGCTGAAGGGACAAGAAAAAAGGGTGTCTGTGGCGTACGTGACACAGTATCCCGCTGACGGAGCTGCACATGAAAGCAGAGATCAAGAAATGTGACGATAGTATGGAGTATTTGTTTGAAGAAGGGTGTTTCATTATAGAGATGTCAAATACGTCCGATGATCCCGCAGTATCGATCGCCCGGGCGCGCGTAGAAGCGGGAAGCGCCACGCGATGGCACCGTCTGATGGAGATCGGGGAACGCTATGTCATTCTTGCCGGTACCGGTACCGTTGAAATAGGCGAACAGTTATTGCAAGACGTATCGCCCGGCGACGTTGTCATCATTCCGCCCGGCAGTCCTCAGCGCATCGTCAACCACGGATCGACGGACCTGATTTTTCTTGCCATCTGTTCACCGCGCTTCAGGAAGGATGCGTACGTGGACATGAATGATCGCCGCTGATGCGCTCCGATCATGATGGCGCCTTGGAAACAAGATTGCGAATAGGTGACAAGAGAATGACGCTGAAGCACTATTAATTCTCCGAGAGCTTTACGATCGTGGACTTCATTGATGTCGCGACTGCCTGCGATGGAGCCGGACATGCAATGTTTGGATGAGAAAGACCTGTGAAATAATATACGAGCTTCCGGGATACATAATAGGATATGGTCGTGTATTAAAAAGAAACTTGATAACAGGCCGAAATAACGAAAGTGCTAAAAATATGATATTCTATTACAAGCATTTATAGCGCGTTTTGTAAAATAATGAATCTGTATTACGTAGCTGAATCAGCGCTATGAAGGATTTATCAAGAAACAATATAAACACTGGCTTAGAAGGAGGATGGAAAAGGTAATGGAACATCTGTTTGATGTCATTTGCCAGGACCTACTTAACCCAAGTCTCTAGTGGGGACTCTTTTCTTAGGTGGCATATTTATTGGGCTCGCAACCGTAGTGGCCGTAGTGATCTGCAGGGTCGCACGCCGGTTCGAGCCACGCCTGCCAGACGTCACCGCCCTTCGATTCGTTAGCGCATTTGCACAGCTACTGTCCTAGTTTGGTCGGGTTCATTCTTTATGCTCATCTTGTCCCTGAGCTGTGCGCACTGGGGACCGCATTACTCGCGGGGGTCAGCGTTGTTTCGATCGTGATGTGGACTCGCCGCGCCGGCCCGCGCGTGCAGGTTATAATACGTTAGGTACCAACCATCGATCTTGAGTAGGAGCAAACTAATGAGCACCAAACACGAACTCAGAAGATTATTGTGGAAAATTGGATACGACATTTCCCGGTTCACGCCAAAATCTCATCCCCTAGCGAGGAGGAGGCAAATACTTCAGTCCTATAGAATTGATACCGTTCTCGATATTGGAGCTAACTCTGGCCAATTTGCACGACAGATGAGAAGCGATATCGGCTTACCCACCGTATTCTATCTTTTGAGCCATTGAGTACGGCTTTTGGACTGTTAACGGTAAACGCAAAAGACGACCCGGCTTGGGAGGTTTATAATTGTGCAATAGGAGATACTGAAGAGAAACGAGAAATCAACATTGCGGGGAATTCTTATAGTAGTTACATTCTCAATATGCTACCTTCTCATCTAAAGTCTGCACCCGAGGCTAACTATATTGGGAAAGAAACGATAGAGATAAAGACACTCGATTCGCTCTTTGGTGACTTATGCGAAACGGCCAAAAATATGAAGATAGATACTCAGGGATATGAAAGTAAGGTTATAAAAGGTGCACAAAACTCGCTTTCGCATATAGATACCATAAAAAATGGAGATGTCGTTCGTTCCATTGTGTGACGGCGAACTATTGTTTAACGAAATGTTTATGCTTATGAACAATAAAGGTTATAACCTGATAGCAATTGAAAATGGGTTCTCTGACTCTGCGACTGGTCCACTATTGAAAATTGATGGCATTTTTCATCGTTTTAAATCCTGACGCCTGACAATCGCATAAACTCGGATGCACAGTTCGCTACGCTTCATGTGCGCCGATTATGCGAAACGCAGGGGCACACACAGGAATAGCAATGATAAACATTCAATCAATAAGCGCAGGACTGACTTTAGGCGAGGATGGAATCTGGCGCAGCAAACATACTGAAAACATATCCTATCCGTCAGACGGCAATGATAAATTCTTTTCTATTGAAGATAATTCGTTTTGGTTCAAGCATCGCAACAACTGTATTGTTACCATCGTGAATGTTTTCCCGCCAAAGAACAATGAAACAATTTTCGATATTGGAGGTGGAAATGGTTTTGTATCGTTAGGGTTAGCCAATGCAGGCTTCGATGTGGCCGTGCTGGAACCAGGAGTAACTGGCTCTTCTCAAGCTAAAAACAGAGGGATAAATATTGTAATTTGTGCAACAACAAATACAGCGAAATTCAAGCAACACTCATTGCCTGCGGCAGGATTATTTGACGTTATCGAGCATATTGAAGACGATGTTGCCTTCCTGCAATCAATCAGAGGATTAATAAAGGAGGAAGGGTACCTTTATGCAACCGTACCATCCTATTCTTTCTTATGGTCGGACGAAGATATTTATGCTGGTCATTTCAGAAGGTATACATTAGAAGGTATTTCCAATGTACTGAGATCAGCAGGATTTCAAGTTGAGTTTTCCTCTTATATTTTCAGGTTTCTTCCTCTCCCCGTTTTTCTTTTGCGCGTACTTCCATACAAATTAGGTTTATCAGAAGGGGTGAGAAACACTGAAAAGATCTCCCGAGACCATGCCGTTAAACGGGGGATCACTGGAAAGATCCTTGAGTCCTTATTACAACCAGAAATTGAAAATCTGAGAGAAAAAAATCCAATGAAGTTCGGCGGTAGTTGTTTAATAGTGGCAAAAAGCTCCTAACCCAAGGTAATCCAGCCGACTCGTTACATTCACGGCTGATTAAGAAGCTTGGTGCAATAGATTCAAAGGACCAGTTGGAAGTTATTTCAATACTTCAAAGATTGTTCGCATTTTAATATTAATGCAGGCCCAACCAATCACTAGTGCGGAGGCAAACGCGCCGAACAGTTCCCGTTGGCACCTCTGTTAACTGTGATGATGCAATCAGGGGGTTAAATGAAATACTTTGAGGATTTTGTTGTCGGAGAAGCTGAGAAGGTCGGAGAACATCATCTTACCCGGGAAGAAATTATTGCCTTTGGAAAGCAATGGGACCCTCAGTTTTTCCATATTAATCCTGATGCCGCTGATGAGTCGGTTTTTTCAGGGCTGATAGCGGCCGGCACGCATCTGATCAGCATCACCGTTTTGAAACTGGTCACCCATGAACCGCGGGTGTCCGTCCTCGCCGGTTTGGGGTGGGATGAGGTCCGGTTTCTCGGTCCTGCCCGTCCCGGTGATACGTTGACGGTCTTCCGGGAGTGCCTGCAGGTGTCCCCGTCGGCATCAAAACCGGATCGCGGCATTGTAAAGAATCGTATTACCCTCAGTAATCACAATGATCAGCCTGTGCTGAGCTATATGGATACAATACTGGTGGCAAGACGGCCATCAGAAGCGGAAAATAATCTGTAATGAGAAGGCTCGATGTATCCAGTATGCTTATGCCCACATGCCGGAAAAGGTGCTTCCTGTGCGTGTGACGCATCGGATCATTCTTCAGTGGGTCTGCTTGTCAATCATGACGCTCTCAGTCGGCTGACGCTTTTCGCAACGGCGTCTGCCGCCACTTCGATTTCCTCCCGTGTCGTCGGTTTCCCCACGGAAAAGCGGATCGTGCCACGCGCATAGTCGAGCGGCACCATCATCGCCGTGAGGGTGGGTGATATGGCCGTTTCGCCGGCGTGGCAGGCGGCACCCGCGGAAACGGCGATGTCCGCCGTGACCAGTTCCGAGACGAGTGCCGTCGCGTCCACGTCCCTGAAACTCATGCTGAGCGTGTTGGGAAGGCACCGATGGGGATGGCCGTTTCGCCTGACATCGGGGACGGTGTCGTAAATGAGCGTCGCGAGGAGGTTCCGCATCTTCGTCATGTGCGCCATCGTTTCCGCGCCGTGCTCCGCCGCCAGGCGGCAGGCGGCACCAAGTCCGACGATACCGGCAACATTCTCCGTTCCCGCCCTCCGGTTGTTTTCATGACCCGCGCCGTGCATGAAGTTTTCGATAACCGTTCCTTCGCGGATAAAGAGTGCGCCGATGCCTTTTGGTGCATAAATCTTGTGTCCCGCGATTGTGAGCAGGTCGACGCCGAGGTCGTTCACGTCGACGGGTATCTTGCCCACTGACTGCGCCGCATCCGCATGAACGGCAACAGCGTGCTTTTCGGCAATGGTCGCAATGTCCGCAAGTGGCTGGACCGTGCCGACCTCGTTATTGGCGTGCATGATACTGATGATAATGGTGTCGGCTCTGATCGCTTTTTCGATATCCGCCGGTTCGACGAGTCCCGTCTCGTCGACGGGGACGATTGTTGTGGTAAAGCCGTGGTTCGTCAGGTAATGGCAGACCGCCGTGACGGCAGGGTGCTCGATGGCGGAGATGATGATATGCCGGCCCCGGTCACGGTGGGCGAAGGCCGTTCCCATGATGGCGTGGTTGTCCGATTCCGTTCCCCCGCTGGTGAAGATGATTTCCTCCGGTTTTGCGTTGATCAGCGCGGCCACGTGCTTCCGTGCTTCGTCGATGGCTTTCTTCGCCCGGACGCCTTGCATGTGGGCGCTGGACGGATTGCCGAATTCCGCGCTCAGATAGGGTATCATGGCGTCAAATACGGACTGGTCGACGGGGGTCGTGGCGTTAAAATCGAGATAGATCGACTCCATGGGAATGCTCCTTCATAGTTGATCATTCTCTCTTACACTATCATATTTTCATTGACAATACCCACCATCCGTCATAGGTGAGTGACGTTGCGGAAAGACCGGTTCACTGATGTTAAGGTTACTGGGAATCATCGCGTGGAGAAAGGAATAATGATAACACTCACGACACACCAACACATTGATACGGAGCTCTGCGGAGAAGCGGTGGAAACACGCGACGGATACAGCCGCGTTCACTTCACGACTACCGACAGGATGACCGTTGATGAAAGGGGATTGGTCCACGGCGGCTTTCTCTTCGGTTGCGCCGATTACGCCGCCATGATCGCCGTGAATCATCCTCATGTCGTCCTCGCCGCGGCGAACGTGAAGTTTCTCAAACCCGTCAGGGTGGGCGATACGGTCGAGGCGGAGGCCTACGTCGACGATGTGAGCGATACGAAAAAGACGGTGTCGGTCTCCGTGAAGTGTGATGACACCATCGTTTTCGCCGGGGAATTCATCTGTGTGATTCTTGATTCTCACGTGCTCGACCGGTAGCGGCGTGGTACGCAGGGCGTGAAAGCCTTTGCCGTTTCGCACAAGGTGACGATGGCGGCCGTCCGTTATCCATAGAGGAGCATGAGTCCGGATACGATCATCAGGAACATCATGCCGAGGGAGATACGTCCTATCCAGCGATGTGTCGCCCGCAGGCGGATACCGCCTCTCTTTTTCAGGATGGTAACACCCATGGACTGTGTCGCGACAACAGCGGCGGCAGTCAGCAGGCCGAACCAGGCGTGGGGGATTGTGAAGTGCATATCGCTGTACGAAGCGACGGCCAGATAGGCGATGACCAATCCTACAGCGACGAGCAGCGGGCTGAGGGTTCCCAGTTTTTTGTGAGCGTCGAGCCACCGCTTGTTGCGCCGCCGCCCGACGGCGATACCGACACCGACGACGAGAAGGACAAACGCCGCTGTCATGCATGTTGCGTGGAAATAGATCATACTTTTCCCGTGCCTTATTCAGCCACCGTCAGCGTCGCCTTCCGGGAACCGAATTTATTGCATTTCGCCTTTACCTCAAAGACGTCCCCCGGCGCCGCAGGTATCTCGTACGAATAGGCAAAAGTCAATGCATCCGGCTGGCTGGTATACGTTTGTGTGAGCACTTCCTGTCCGTTTTTCGAAACGATTACTCTGTCGATGAAGTGCCCGCCGGGTTTCGAGACACTGTGCGTGATGGTCACTGTCAGTGTCTGGCCGGCCGTATCATACGACAGGGCGACATTCGAAGGTCCGTGTGCAACGGATGAAAGAGGGAAAAAGAATACGACAAGAACGAGAATATATGCCGGTATCCCTCGCATGAAGCGACTTGTGTTTGTCTTCATAATGAAGCTCTCCTCTCCCGTGCGGGTTGTTCACCGTGTGATTCGGTGACGATCATCCTTTCCCGATTCTCAGTGTTCCCTTCCGCCGTGCGCTTAAAGCTCCACGACCATATCTTGCCCCACGGCGAAACAGTCCAGCGAGGCCGCTTGATCTTTAATAATCTTCCGGCATGAGGCAACGATTTCGTTAACCTGCTCGTCCGTTCTATCCTGGTTGTGATGAAAAAGTCCCAGTCTTGTCACACCCGCCTCGATGGCGAGACGGAGGACATCGGTGTAGACCGAGTGTCCCCACGTCCGTGTCGTGGCGTAATCATCAGCGGTATACTCGGCATCATGAATCAAAAGGTCCGCGTTGGCGGCAAATGACACGTAGTCGTCATAATGCAGCCCCCCGGGATGGCGGTACGTCAGTTCATTGTCAGTAAGGAACACGAAGGTCCTGCCGTCCTCGGTGAACTTATACCCGCTGCCTCCGTCGGGGTGACTGAGGGAAATGGTTTCCACCGCCATGTTTCCAATGGTAAAGGTCGAGTCGCAGGTGCCGTTGTACGTTATTTCCGCGTGCAGGTCGTCGTAATTCACGGGGAAATTCGGCGATGTCATGACCCGGGAGATGATCTGCCTGATGGTTTCGTGGACGGAGGGATAGCCCCGCATGTAGACCTCGACCCCGTGCTGATAGAGCGGCCGGAAAAAGGGGAACCCCATGAGATGGTCCCAATGGGAGTGAGTGAAGATCATCGCGTACCGGTTACGATTTTCGGCGAGCAACAGATGGCCGAGACGCCTGATACCGGTGCCGGCATCGACAATGATGATTTCATCGGTCTTGGTTCGTATCTCGAGGCAGGTGGTGTCACCGCCGTAGGTGAGATATTGTGCCCCGGAAACGGGGATTGAACCGCGTGAACCCCAGCACCTAACAAACATGGCGGATTCCCTCTGCCGCATTTCCGTTGCTGTTCCCGTGCGAGTATGTCATGGAGCGTCTCGTCGATATTCTCCCGACAAAACCGCTCCCCTTTGTCATGAAAATATACATTAATGACCTCTGTTCAATCAGTCGCCCTCGTCCCGGGGAGTGCCCGTCAAAGGAGCAACGGCATCGAGACGGAATGTGACGAGGAAGGTCGGTGATTTTTCAGTGCCCGTCATTGCGTGATGTTCGCGCCGGCGCAGTTCATCAGCGCGGGGGCTGTCTTTCTCTTCCGAGATTTTTGTCAGGTACAGCCGTTTGCCACGATATCCCGTGGTGCCCGTTTCCACGAATATGTAGGTTGCGTGAGGATTTTCAACGATATTGGCGTGGCTTTTTTTGTCGGCCATGAGGAAAAGCACGGCTCCCTCGGGCATTACGTGGGGACGGGCATAAAGGGCTGCGTTGGGCCGTCCGTCGGCGTCTGCCGTGGCAAGGATACCGATACCCGATACGGATTCGAAATAATCGGCAAGTTCCATTCTGCGTTCTCCCTTTCGGATAGATGGTATTTATTATCCAACATGAAACGCGAACAGCGACTGCGAATTGTGCACCGGAAAAACCGTTGCCCTTACTTATACCCGTTATTCATTTTCAGTGCAATAATATCTCCCGTATCGACACCGAGGTCTCCGGCGATGAGATGACATTTTGCCATCAGGAGAAAGTACAGATTAACGGTCGTGGCGGTGCTCAGTGCCTCGTAGTTGCCCTGGCCCTTTGAAATGACCACGTCGTATCGGGCGAGTCGTGATCGGAAGTCGTCATCCGTCCGATCGTCGTGGAAACGATCCATGTCGACGGTGTCGATTCTGAGAGACGATGTCGGATGAAACCCCGCGGATGCGGCATCGTCCAATGTCGCGTCATTGATGATGGGACGGGCCTTGACAAAAAGGTGCCATTCCTTGTCACCGTAAAGGCCGGTGACCGTCTCCATCAAGAGCCGGTCGCAGACGATTTCACCGGCGTTGTCGGCAAGGTAGGCGATTGTTTTCGCTTCTTTCAGGTCGTTTTTCAGGGAGTCGACGTCGTTTACGGCGAAGCGGCGCTGATGTACCGTTTCCATCGTGTCGGCGAAATCAAAATGGGTCAGGGCGCCGTAATCCATAATATTGCCGGCGATGGCGATTTCCACGGCTCGGTGGAGCGGGTCTGCATGGTGCACGATGGATTCCTTCATGGAGTCGTACAGCGCGAGAACGGTTTTGTTGCTCAGTTCCTTCTGTTTCCTGTAGGGGTCGTCGATGCCGAGAACATCCATCACGGTAAAGTGGACACTGCAGGCGATATCGGCGGGTGTCGTCTGCCACGACTGTGCGTCGACGGCCTTCAGTACCGCGCGGAGGACTTGTTCGTGTCTATCGCTGTCGTCGGTGCAGAAACGCGCCGCCTGGAGTGCCTGCCTCATGAAACAGGGTATGCAGTCAAGCCGGGTTTGCATAAAAGCTATCCTTTCCGGAATAGTGTAGAGAAAGATTCAATGGGAACTTCCATAGCACATTGTGATGAACAAGAAAAGGTGATGATGGCCGTCAGAAATGCGTTGACCCTCCGGAGTGATGTTTCCTATAGTGAGAACCGGCGCCACGTGAAAGGACCGTGAACCATGAAAATTGTTCTGAACGAGTACACCGATTATTGTGCCATTGGACACAGTGATACGGTTCGGGATGTGCTCTCTTTCCATCAATCCCTGCCCGGGTACCGGTGCACCCCTCTGTGGCGCGCCGATGCCATCGCCCGTGAGATCGGTGTCCGGCATCTTTCAGTAAAGGATGAAGGTGCGCGCTTCGGCATCAAGGCGTTCAAGGTGCTTGGCGCGTCCTATGCCGTCTATCACCTCCTCAAAAAGAAAAGCGGTGGTACGGTGACGCCCTCCGACTTTTTCACGGAGGGGGGACGGTACTGGGCGAGGGGAATGACCTTCACCTGCGCGACGGACGGCAATCACGGACGGGCCGTTGCCTGGGTGGCCCGTCATCTGGGACGGCCCGCGTTTGTGTACATGCCGAAGGGGTCAGTACCGGCGCGCGTTCGTGCCATCGAACAAGAAGGTGCGGCGGTTACTGTTATCGACGGAGGTTATGACGACGCGGTGCGTATTGCCGCGGATGCGGCAACGCGCGAGGGATGGACGGTCATCGCCGATGTGGGATATCCGGGATATACGGAAATACCTCTTTTCATTCAAGAGGGGTATCAGACGATCTTTGCCGAATGCAGTGAGCAACTGGAGAAATCGGGCGTGCCGGAGCCGGATTGCGTCCTTATCCAAGCGGGTGTCGGCGCCTTTGCCGCCGCCGCCGCGAATTTCTTTTCTCAGAGAGGTTCGGCGACGCGGCTTGTCAGCGTGGAGCCGGATGCGGTGGCCTGTCTCCTCCATTCCATGGCCGTCAATGACGGGGAACCGCACGGCGTTCCGCCGGGCGGTGAAACCATCATGGCCGGTCTCAACTGTGAAACACCCTCCACGACGGCGTGGCCGCTTATCCACAGCCGTTTTGATGCCTTTATGACGATTGACGATGCCGATGCCGAGGAGGCGATGCGGTTGCTCGCCCGTGAGGGCATCGTGGCGGGCGAGTCCGGTGCCGCGTCTCTGGGTGGACTCCTCGCCCTGCGGCGAGAGACGACAGAATCGGTCAAAGAGAAACTGGGTCTTCATCCCGAGGCATCGGTTCTCATTGTCAATACGGAGGCGGACACGGATCCCCAGGGCTACCGCCGTATCGTGGGATTTCCGGCTGGGCAGGTGGTGTCTCGCCGGGCGGCATGTGTTTTATAAGTGAAGAGGCGTGGCGCATACTTTGTCCCTCAGCCGCCCTTCGAGCCGTTGCATGGCGAAAGAGCACAGGGCGGTGAGGACGAAATACATGAGGGTGATGGTGATCCATACCTCGAAGGTAAGATACGTCGCCGACATGAGTTCCATTCCCTGGAAGGTCAGTTCCTGTATGGAAATGACGGAGACGATGGCGGAATCCTTGATCGTGGAAATGAACTGACCCGCGATGGGTGGGATGACGCGGCGGACGGCCTGCGGCATGATGACGTGACGGACCTGCTGTATCCGTGTCAGACCCGAGGCGGCGGACGCCTCCCATTGTCCCTTTTCAATCGATTCGATACCCGCCCTGATGATTTCCGTGATATAGGACCCCTCGTAGATGACGAGGGTGATGAGCGCCGAGAGAAACGCCGAGAGATTTTCCTTTCCGGTGAAAAGGGTGGAGACGAGGCCCTGAAACCACGGCGGCGTTCTCCCGATGAGGCGTTCGATGCCGATCAGAGACATGATCTGTTCGCCGATAAAAAAATAGAAAATGAATATCAGGACGAGGGGAGGAATGTTCCGTGTCAACTCCACGTAGGTCCGTACAGCGAGTCGTACGACCGGGCGATGACTTGTCCTGAGAAGGCCCATGACTGTCCCGAGAATTGTTGCCAGAACAATGGTCCAGAGACTCAGTTTGACGGTGGTGATGAATCCCTGCATGAGCAGGTTCATTGTCCACCGCCCGGTTTGTTCATCGTACCGGACGAGGTATTGGGGAATAACGGACCAGTTCCAGTGGTAATTGAGGCCCGTTGTCACACGGTGAACGAAGAAGACGATAGCGCCCGTGACAATAACATAAACGGCAACATCGAGCGTTGTGATGGAGAATCGTCTTTCCATGGCGGATTGTCTTTCCATGCAGTAGGAGATGGCCCGCAACGGCTCTCCCGAAAGAGTCGGCGGGGAGGCATCTCACTGCGGTCGATTATCGGATCTGGTCTTCCCAGTCCCTCGTTTCGAACCAGTAATGCTTCCTTTCCGCGAGCCATCCCTCGGCGCTGACGATGCGAATCCAACTGTTAAAATAGTTCAGCGTATCCACATCCCCTTTGGGCATGGCGAACCCGATGGGTTCCTTGGTGAATGTGCCGGGAAGGGGAAGAAACAGTTTGTCGGGATATTTCAATGCCTGAAAGGCAGGCATCGGTGCCGAGGCGATCACGGCATGGACGCGGTTGTTCAGAAGTTCCTGTACCGCCTGTGATTCGTCATCGAAGAGACGGAGTTCCGCTTCGGGCATGTATTTTTTCGCGGCCGTCGCGGCGGTGGTGCCGAGTCGGACGGCGATTGTTACGTCGGGGCTGTTAAAATCGCTCAGTGACGAGAATCCCGCCGCCAGTTCCTTGTTAGCGACAATGGACATGCCCGTATAGTCGTAGGGAATGGAAAAATTGACCTTGAGGTTTCTGTCCGGTCGAATGCCCATACCCCCGATGATAACGTCGAACTTGCCCGTGAGGAGTGCCGGTATGATACCCGACCACTTCGTGGGAACGAACTGAACGTCGACGCCCATATCCTCGGCCAGACGCCGGGCGACATCGATTTCAAAGCCGATGAGTTCGCCCTTTTTGTCTTTCATGGCCCAGGGAAGAAAGGTGGACATGCCGACTTTGAGGACGCCGCGGCGATGAATCTCCGCGATCAGGCTCTTCTGGTCGTCTTTCGCTTCTGTGTTTTCCGTTTTTTCAGTACACCCGCAGACGAGCAAAACCGCAAGGATGCTGACAAGCATCAGAGAAAGAATTTTCTTCATTGTTCCCTCCTTGACGGACATCGTGTCGTGGACGATGCGACTGTTACGTGACCTGAATTTTTCTTTCCATAACGCCGACGAGATAGGAAAGAGTCAGTGTCACCGCGAGATAAAGCGCAGCCACGGTAAACCATATTTCGAAAGCGAGAAACGTCTCGGCGACGATCGCTTGGCCCTGCATGGTCAGATCGTAGATGGCAATGGTGCTTACCAGGGCGGAATCCTTGATGAGGGAAATGGCCTGGCTCGTCAGCGGGGGCAGTACCCGCCGTACCGCCTGGGGTAACACCACGTGGCGATACACCTGGGATGGCGTGAGTCCTTGACTGAACGCGGCCTCCCACTGGCCCGCATCGATTGATACGATGCCCGACCGCACGATTTCCGCAATGTAGGCGCCTTCAAAAAGGCTCAAGGAGAGAACGGCCGAGGTGAAGGCGCTCATGCCGATAATGGGCGAGATGACAAAATACATGAAGAAAAGTTGGGTTAAGAGAGGTGTGTTGCGGATCAGTTCGACGTACCCCCGGGCGAGTGCCGCGGCCGCGAAGGAGCGGGAAAGGCGGAACAGTGCGGTGACGACACCGAAAAAAAAGGCCAGTACGAGGCTGATACCGGTGATGTGAAAAGTAACGGCAAGGCCCTGAAGGAGAATCCCCGGCGTTACCTGCCCGTCCTTGATAAGGAGCAGATACTGACCGACGCGATACCAGTGCCAGTCATACCCGAGCTTTTTGATGCCGAGCTGGAAAAGCCACACGACGGCACACAGAAAAAGGAGAAACTTTGCCGTGTCGAGTGCAATGCGTCCGGGGGATCGTTTCGTCATGATTGTTCCTCACGTAACATGATTCGATCCGGTATTAATGTCACATTATGCCGTATTTGCTGAGGGTTGTGCAACTTTTTTCAGGGTGAAACCGGCGTGGGAAATTCAGGACGGCGGGCCGGAAGGCAACGACGGACGTGCCTGGTGGTGGTCTCGGCTTCCTCGGTAAAGGTATACAGTAAGTTGTCGCCGCACCGGCCGCATTGCGGCTGATCGCCCTGCTTCGCCTATTTCCCCTTGTTTTGCCACATTCTCCAAGGGAGATATTCCGGCGTCGACGAGGGAAAGACTCCGTCGCGGGCGAGCCTGACATCCTCGAGGGAGAAAAAAGCGCGGGGGTTGTACTGTTGTATGGAATCCGTCACTGATGGCACGTCTTTCCTCTTGATGACGGTGAAGATGATTTTTACCGGTCCCCGTGCCCCCTCGGCATTCACGACAGTGACTCCGTAATTGCGGGAACGGAGGTAGTTGATGAGTGCCGATGCATCTCCCTGGGTGATCGTCCTGAGGACGACCTTTCCCACGGCGAGGCGCTCTTCCAGGATGATCCCTACGTAATTGCCGGCGGCGAAGCCGAGGGCGAAGACAACGTAGTAGAGAATATTCGTAATATTGTTCATGATTTGGCCGATCGCGAAGAGCCACACGAGGACCTCGAAGAAACCGAATACCGGGGCGAGGTATTTCATCCCCTTGGAGATGTAGATGATGCGGATCGTTCCGATGGACACATCGATAATGCGGGCGAGGAAGATCAGGACGGGAATAACGCCCCATATGACGATCGGTGAATCGAATGCGAGAAAAAGGTTCATGTGAAGAACTCCTTTATGCTTTTTAGCGTATGATGCGTTCCGTGCCGTGATGATCGATCACCCACGGGCGGTGACGCGCTCTTCTACACCTTTTATTCGCCGTGTCAACAAAAATAACACCGCGTCAATGATATATGATAACGTCCTGCGTTTCTATGGTATTTTTTCAAAAAAAACCACATGGCCGTCCGGTTTCATCCCGTTTTTTGCTGTAACGTTTCCGGCATGCCGATGGGAGCATGATCTCCGCGCCGAGGCGTTATTATCCGAGGAGCGTGGCGAGTATTCCCGTATCCGTCGTTGGTGTAAGGCACATATTCTCCGTGCAGACGTAGGCCGTCGCCCGACCGTCGCGCACGATCATGTCGCGCGTGTAGGGGGCGAGAGAATGGAGCGGCGAATCGTTGCTCGCGTCGCGGAAAAGAAGCAGTGTGCGGGGGCGATACCCGTCACGAATCGTGGCGATCATGTCACGCGTATCGTTGGCACCATCATGACCGACAACGACGACGACCCGGGAGGGACCATAGGCAAGATCACAGGCGATCATGGTCCCCGTGTAGGCGGCCGGGTTATGGTTCAGTTCTCCGGCATATCGGGCTGTGAAACGGAAAACCACATCCGTGAGGGTCTGGTTTCCCGTCAGAAGACCGAGCCGGGCTGTATTCCACAGCATGACGGCCTGTCCCGACGGAATGGCCATGTCCGCCATTTCCGTGCGGCGCGTGATGAGAACTTCGCCGTCGTCAGCCGTGAAGAAGAACGAACCCCGTTCCGGGTCCTCAAAGTGACGTCGCACCACCCCGTGAAGTGTGTGTGCTCGTGCGAGGTAAACAGGATCGTATGTGGCATCATAGAGCTCCATCAGGCCCCAAATGAAGAAGGCGTAGTCATCGAGATAGGCGGGAATGCCCGCCCGTCCGTCCACGGAGCGGTGGAGAAGTGTCCCCTCGGGTGTACGATGGCTATGCCAGAGAAAATCGGCGCACCGTGCAGCGGCCGTCACGTAACCATCGACACCGAGAATACGGCCCGCCGCCGCGAAGGCGGCGATCATGAGGCCGTTCCAGTCGGTGAGTATCTTCGTATCACAATGGGGGCGCGTGCGCTTTTCTCTTTCCCGAAAAAGCAGCCGGCGTGCCGCGTCCAACCTCTTGTAAAAAACATCGGGCGTCATACGGAGCCGGTCAGCAACATCGTCGAGGGCGTCCTGTGAAAAGAAAATGTTCTTATTATCCCCATCGCCCCTCTGTATATTGCCGTCGTCACGGATGGTGAACACGTCTCGTATAAATCGGGCGTCGTCTTTTTCCAGAACGGCGTCAATCTCGCCGGCATGCCAGAGGTAGTATCTTCCCTCCACGCCGTCGCTATCGGCGTCTTCCGCCGCGTAAAAGGCCCCCTCGGGCGATGTCATGTCGCGGAGTACATAGCGGCACACTTCATCGGCCGTCTGTCGATAAGCATTGTTCCCCGTCGCATGGAATGCCTCGGCATAGACGAAGGCGAGAAGGGCCTGATCGGAGAGCATTTTTTCAAAATGCGGGAGTCGCCACGTGTCATCGGTGGCGTAACGATGGAAACCAAAACCGATATGGTCGTAGATGCCACCGGCACGCATGGATGACAGTGTTTTTTCCACCATCGCGAGAGCCTCTGTGTTGCCGGTACGGTGCGCGTATCGGAGCAGAAACATGAGGTGGTGGGGGACAGGGAATTTCGGTGCCGTGCCGAAACCGCCGTTCTCATGGTCGTAGACATGTGTGAGATATCTAAAGGTGCCGGAGAGGAACTCGTCGATGGCTGGCTCGCGGCTGGTTTCTTCCTGTGTCCGGACATTCAGCAGTTCCGTCATCCGCTCGGCCGCCGCGACGACCGATTCTCTCTGCTCGCGCCAGAAAACGGCGATACGGGGAATGAGGTCCACCAGTCCGGTGAGGCCCGCCCGGCTTTCTTTGGGAATGTACGTGGCCGCGTAGAACGGTTTCTTCTCGGGAGTCATGATAATGGTGAGCGGCCACCCGCCCGTGCCCGTCATGATCCGGCACGCCTCCATATAGACGGCGTCGATGTCGGGCCGCTCCTCGCGGTCCACTTTGACGGATATGAATGTTTCATTCATGAGCGCCGCGACAATAGGGTCTTCAAAGGATTCCTGCGCCATGACGTGGCACCAGTGGCAGGTGGAATAGCCGATGGACAGAAAGACCGGCTTGTCTTCCTTCTCAGCCCGCTCGAAAGCCGTGTCATCCCACGGGTACCAGTCGACAGGGTTGGCGGCGTGCTGGCGGAGATATGGGCTCTGTTCACCGGCGAGATGATTAACGTGTATGCTGGATCGGTGGTGGGGCATGGTGGATACTTGCTCCATTCCTCGGCTGGACACGGTGGCGTTTCCTGCCGCTTCTTCCCTTTTATCATTACGGGAAGGGAATGAAAAGAAGATTGCCCGACTCGGTTATGCGAAACCACATTGCGAGAACAAGTCGAAGTGACTCGGCACACACCTCCACGGGTATTTATGGAGGGACCGTGTAAGGGCTCACGGGTAAAAGGCTACACGCAGTTTCACCCTGAGCAACGATTACAAAGACAGTATAAACGTGCTCACGATCGGGATGAAAGGATTACGGCATGATGCCGTACCCGTCCCCGGCATTATTTGACCGGACCGATCGGGAGAATTGTTTTCCCGTACACTTCATTCAGTACTTGCGCCAGCGCGGTGTATATGGCGGAGAATCCGCAGAAGATACCTTCATACCCCGCGAACGTTTTGATCGCGGCGCTGCCGGATGCGTCACTCCAGGCGAGCAGGAAGAAGAGAATCGCAAGAGTGAGGAAGACGACTTGAAGAGCCCGATTGAGCCGCAGTGTGCCGATGAACATGACGAAGGTAAAGAGACCCCACATAAAGAGATAAGCCGCCATGGCCGTGCTTGAAGGACCGTCCCACCAGCCGTACTTGGGAATGAGAAGCAGAAAAACGAGCGTCATCCAGAAGAGACCGTAGGAGCAGAAGGCCGTCGTTCCAAAGGTGTTGTTCTTTTTCCATTCCAGGAGTCCCGCAAATATCTGGGCGAAACCACCATAAAAGATGCCCATGGCGAGAATCATGGAATCAAGGCCGTAGAAACCGGCGTTGTGAAAGTTAAGCAAGACAGTTGTCATTCCGAAGCCCATCAAACCGAGGGGCGCCGGGTTGGCTGTGGTATCAAGGATCGTCACAGTATCTTTTTCCATAAAATGTTTCCTCCTCAAAAAATATAATACAGCTTGTGAAACTGCGTGTAGGCATGATCATACTGCTTCAATGGTTGAGGTGGGTTTTGTCGTTATATTATATGTGACGCTGACCACGTCCGTGATATCAGCCGTTATTGTGTTGCTGAGCCGCTCCAGCTGATCAAAGGGGAGCCGGGTGGGCGTCGCCGTTTTGGCGTCGGTGCTGTCCCAGCAGCGTATCTCGATCTGGAGACCGAAATCCCGCGCGCCACCCCGTATGCCCGTCACCCTGTCTTCGTGGAGTATGGCAAGGTATTGAAAAGCGCCGCTGCCGGACAGCTCGTCTTCAACGATTTTCGTTGCCCGGCGTACGAGTGCCACCCGTTCCGGCGTTACCTCGCCGATAATACGCGCCGCCAGTGCCGGGCCGGGGAAGGGGGGACGCGTATAGATGTCTTTCTGAAGCCCCAGGGCTTCACCGACTTCTCTGATGCCCGTCTTTCTCAATTCGATGAGGGGCTCGATGATCTTATAGCCGAAATGTTTTTCCGGGTCGATGCCGAGTTGCTCCAGTATGTTATGCTGACGCTTGATGCCGGCAACTGTTTCCTCGATGTCCGTGTAATTCGTGCCCTGGAGGAGATGACGGGCGCCGCTCTCCCGCACGACCTTTCCGAAAACGGTGCGGTAAAAGGTTTGCGTGATCGCCTCGCGTTTATCTTCCGGATCCGACAACCCTTTGAGTGCATCAAAGAACTCGTCTGCGGCGTCGACGATTTCCACATGCACTCCCAGTTCCCGAAACCACGACACGATTTGTTCGGGCTCATCCTGTCTCATGAGACCGGAGTCGATAAAATAGGATTTCAGCCGGTCACCGAGTGCCTTATGACCGAGCATGGTGACTACCGACGAGTCGACGCCGCCGGAGAGGGCGTTAACGGCTGTACCGTCGCCGACCAGAGTAGCGATCTTTTCAGTTTTCGCGGTAATGAACTCGTTGACATCGAGTTTCTCAAAAGGAATTTCCCGTACCGTCATGGACTGACTCTCCTTTCTGAGTGGGGTGTTAACGTGCGACAATAAACTCACAGAGTGAATGGGTTATTTCGATAAACGAATGATGCACACTCTCGGTGCGTGCTTCTATCGTCAAGGGATGGTTAAGGGGTGTCCCCTGATGTGATTGCTCGAACTACTTGTGACGATCTCAGAAAATCATCTTTCAACGGCACGGCAAAAGCATTCCCTTTACGACACCGCTGTTCTGGTATGTGATGCGAACGGTAATGCCGCCGTACCGTCGCGGCGTGCAGGACCAATGCACGTCTCGACGAAATCAGCATCCTTTTATCCTTTTTGCCGCGCTTAATCAACCTTTTTTGTCGTTTCCATCTTCAAAAAAAACAGGAGGAGCGACGGAATAACAAAAATGACGAAAATCGTCGAGGAGAGCAAACCGCCGAGGATAACACTCCCGAGTCCCCGGTAGATTTCGGAACCGGGACCGGGTGAGACGACCAGGGGCAGCATGCCGAAGGTGCTGGTGAAGGTCGTCATGTAAATAGGGCGTAGCCGGGTCCGCGTGGATTCCAAAACCGCCTGATGCGGAGTCATACCGTAAAATCGTATATTGTTCAATGCCTGGTGAACGATGAGGATCGCGTTATTGACGACCACGCCGATAAGGATGACGAACCCAAGCATAGTCAGTATGTCCAGAGGATGATCGGTGAAGAGATTGACGATTTTCAGGCCCATGAACCCGCCGGCCGCGGCCAGGGGCAGTGTAAACAGGATGATGAGGGGATAAATGAAGTTATTGAAAAGTCCGCTCATCAGCAGGTAGATGATAATCGCGGCGAGGAGGAAATTCCACTGAAGCGTGTTCCGAGCCTGTTCCAGTTTTCCCGCTTCACCGCTCAGAGAGACGGACAGGGATTCCAGTAGACCCTGCTCCCGCACAGCGGGAATGTATTCATTCTGGATGCGGTCGATCGCTTCCTCCAGTGGGACGGTGGCCGGTGGAGTGACCTGCAGTGTAACGGTCCTTCGTCGTTCGAGGTGCCGTATCTGATCGGCGCCCGCCGTGTATTCCATGGTGGCCAGCGATGAGATCGGTATGACCGTCGCCGCCGGCGTGGCGATGCGCGCGGCAAAGAGTGCCTCCGGTGTTGTAAAATCCTCGTCCGCCCCCTTCAGAACAATATCGATCAATTTTTCGCCCTGTCTCTTGAAATCGCTGATATCTCTGCCGTCCATAAGCACATCGATGTTGATACCCAGATCGGCAGGTGACATGCCGATAGCCGCGAGTCGCTCCCTGTCGGGCACGATTGATATTTCCGGATAGAGGAGTTGAAGTGAGGGACGGGGTCGGATTTGGACGTCATTCAGGGAATCCTGTATTTGTTGTGTCACCGCGGACGCGCCGGTGACGATTTTTTCGAGATCGTGGCCGCTGATATCAACGTCGATGGTACGGCCGCCGCCCATCCGGGTTTGAAAGATACCCGTCTGATTGCTGATGCCGGAAATGCCGGGTATATTATTCATCACCCGTCTGAGAAGGGGGACCAGTTCTCCCGCACGGTCCTCGTGGGTGCTCATCGCCCCCATTAACATGACTCTTTCGTGACCGATGTAAAAGAGGTTCCTGATGGCGGGCAGTCCGTCGTGGTCCTTGTTCATATGGGGCTCCAGGACCGTAAAGATGTGGTTTCCGATACGTGTTCTCTCCTCGAGAGAAATGCCGGGAGGCGGGTTCATGATGCTCAGGACGAAGTTTCTGTTTCCCTGGGGCAGATATTCCATTTTCGGGACGATCAGCCATGTAACGATAACGGCGGCCCCGGTGAGAAACAGCACCGTTGCCACGCGCCTTTTCCCCGTGATGATGGCCCCTTCCACGGCACTCATGATAACGTCAATCGCCCGTGATCCCGCCCGCGTCAGGATTGTTTGCCGCTTCTTTCTCCGTGACGCGGTGAGGCCGAAGAGCTTGTGGGCGAATGTGGGTATTACCGAGATGGAAATAAAAAGGCTCAGTGTGATGGCGCAGGAAACGGCAATGGCGATATCCTGAAAGAGCTGTCCCGCTTCCTCCTCCATGAAAACCACGGGCAGGAAAACGGCAATGGTCGTCAGCGAGGACGCCAGGATGGCCCCCCAGACCTCGCGCGTGCCCTCGTAGGTGTAGCCGTAAGGGTCTTTTTCCATCGTGCGGTGGCGGTCGATATTCTCAAGGACAACGATGGCGCTGTCGAGGAGCATGCCCACGGCGAAAGAAATACCCGCCAGAGAGATGACGTTTAGAGTTCTACCGAAGAAATTCAGAAAGAAGAAAGTGCCGATTACGCTGATGGGTATGGCAGTCGCCACAACGATGGTCGACCGCAGGCTGCGCAGGAACATGAGCAGGACGAGAATGGCCAACACGCCGCCGATGAGGATATTTGTCCTCACGAGACCTATAGCTCCCATGATGTACGGTCTCTGATCGTATGTCCAGCGGATAAAGAGATGCTTCTCTTTAAGAATCGTATCGTTGAGCCGGTGCACCGTCTCCTCGATATCGTCTGTCATTTCGAGGACGTTCGCGCCGGGTTCCGGTTTCATGCCGAAACCGAGGCCTTCTTTCCCGTTATGAAGCACCGCCGCCGTACGTTTTTCAAAGCTATCCTTGACAACGGCGATATCAGAGAGATAGATTCGTCTTTGCCCTGTCGAAAGGATGACGATGTTCTCGATCTCGTCAACCGATTGGAATTCCCCCACCGTCCGTATTCGGAAATCTTTCCGCCCCACACCGAGCCTGCCCGCGGAGACGGTTGTGTTTTCAGCTTTCAGCGTTGCAATGACCTGAGGGATGGTCAGCCCGTAGGCGGCGCACTTGTCGGGATCGCAGATAACGTGGATCTCATGCTCCGTGCCGCCTCCCATAAAGATATCGGCCACACCGTCGATGCGTTCGAAATGCTGCTTGATCTCATCGTTGAAGAAAGTCAGGTATTCGTAAACGTGCCGCGGATTATCTTCTGTTGCTTCCAGGAACAGCCAGACGGCGGGAGATGTGGATTCACCGGTGGCGTTGATGGACGGCCTTTCCGTACCCTCTGGATAGGAGCGGACTTCGTTCAGTTTGTTTGAAACGCGCAGAAGGGCATCGTCGAGGTCCGTTCCCAGGGCGAATTTGAGGGAGATATAACTTCTGCTGTCGGATGAGGAGCTTTCCATCTCCACGAGACGGGGTATGCCTTTCAGGACATCTTCCTGCTTTTCAACGATTTCGCGCTCGATTTCATAGGGACTCGCGCCGTCCCAGGTGGTGCGTACGGTGATCTGCGGGACCGTGAGATTCGGCGTCAGCTGATAGGGCATGCGGAAAAGGCCGATAATCCCGAAGAGCAGAACGACGAGAACGATGACAACGATTTTGACGGGTTCTCTGATGGAAAATCGAATGGGATCCATGGGAAAGGTCTATTCCTCAATCACGGAGACGGGTTGCCCGTCACGGAGGTTCTCCTGCCCCGTAACAATGACGCGGTCACCGTTGCTCATTGCGTCTCCAGCAATGCCTGCCGCGTCTTTTTTGTATCCGATGACGGATACCGATACGGAGCGGGCCTCGTTCTCCTTTACCAGGAAAACGATCGTGTCATCCTTTGTTCGGATGAGTGCGTCTCGTGGTACAAGAAAAGCACGGTGTTCCTGTCCCGTGGGCAATTCAACGAACGCTTCCATTCCTTCCAGAAGACCATCGGCGTCATTCACACGGATCTTGACGGGAAATGTCCTTGTCTTTATATCGCCTTGGGGAATAACGGCATGTATCCTGCCCGAACAATTCTTTTCGCCCGCCGTTACCGGTACCGTCAAACCGGTATGGACGAAGGGGAGAACACTCTGCGGCACGTTGGTGATGACATCCACAGTTTCGTTACGAGCCATGGTAACCGCGGCATGGCCCGGCGACAGCCATTCCCCCCGAGCCACGTTCCGGGCGATGACGATGCCGTCGAAGGGCGCCCGGATGACCGTCTTCTCCCGTTCGATAGTCAGACGGTCTACCTCCGCGTTCAATGCCGCCGCCTTCTTTTCCAGTCCCCTGACCAGGAACCGCTGATCGTCGAATTGCTTCTCGGAAATGATCTTTTTTGTATAGAGGGCTTCCGTGCGGATCAGTTCCCTCTGTTCTTTTTCCAGGTCGTAGAGCACCTGTTCATGGAGCGCCTTTTTCGCCCGGAGACTCGTTTCAATAAGGTCCGTATCAAGGGTGATAAGACGGTCGCCTTTCTGATAACGTTGTCCTTCTTCACAGTCTATGCCCGTGACGGAGCCGCTGATCTCCGCTGATACATCCGAAATTTCGGGGTAGTACACGGTTGCGATAAAACGATCCGTCGGGATGATCGTTCCTGTCCTGACCGGTGCGACGACTACGTTGGCCGTCGGAGTCTCTTTGTCTGCAAAGACCAGAGTCGCCGCAAGACCAATAAAAAGCATGACGAATGTGCCGTAAACGATCTTTCTGATCACACGATGTCTCCTGATGGTGTTACCACCATGATACTTTTCAATGGCGCATATTGCACCGAAATGATGGGCGATGCAATATTTTTTCCACGGTTGACCGATAAAAAAATGAGGGGGCGTGTCGCCCCCTCAGGAAAGTGGTGATGATAGGTTAAAACGCGGATGCTTCCCGTCGATGCAATGCCGCGGCGGTGTTCTCCTAATACCGGAAGCATGCGGCAATTTTTGTTCCCTCCGGCAAATCTTTAATGTTAACGGTATAGACCGTACCGCCGGTGGTAAGGGTCTGAAGCGCGGCACGGTCGAGAAGATCTTCGCTCCCCGCAATGATATCGTCATGCACCGTGACGTCTCCCGTTTCCGCATCGAAGGCACCCCACTGGTGATGTTCCGTGGGAACGAAGAGTGATGAAACACGGCCGTCGCGGGCGGCACGGACAATAACGGCTACGTCGCAGGACGACAGGCCGGTGCCGGCATTCCGGCGGAAAAGGGCGAAAGCCTCTTCCGTCTTCTCAGTTACGTAATCGTCGATAATGGGAAGCGCCCACTTTCTGAGGTCATCGTCGGTGACCTCATCGGGGTTTCCGGTGACCGGCCTGTCCATCAGGAAGGGATAGGTGTTCGCTTCCTTGAAAAGAGGAAATAGATAGTCCACTCCGGCGAAAATGAGAAAGGCACGGCTGTTTTGCAGGAGGTCGTGCAGCGCTTTGTCGACGAGTTTGAAATACTGAAGGATGTTTGCCTTTGTGTCTTCCGACCCCGTATGGAGCTGAAGGCGTTTCTCCACGGAGTCCAGGTTAAGGGCGTCGGTCAGGTTGTTCGGTAATTTTTCCGGCGTAACATCCTCGGCCGTGTGCCGGCTGCATTGAATGAGCCGGATCGTATTCTGACTGATGGCGAGAACGTAGAAGGTGATGTCTTCTCCGAAGAACGGGATAAGGGGTTTCAAGTGAAAACGGTCGCCCACCATGACCAGTTCCTCACAATGCCGGGGAAGCCGGTAGTAGCGAAAGAAATTCTCGGAGACAAAGACGGCAAGCCCCTCGGATTGGTTCTGCCAGAAGGGCATATCGTGAATCAGTTTCGTTGCGGGAGAGAGAAAGCTTCTTGCCTCTCCCGCCTTCATCCCTTGCTTGACAAGAGCTTCTTCCGATCGTCGCAGCAGATTTTTGTAGCGGATCTGATTCTGTTGTGTCTCCGATCCCTTCTGCAGGGTGGGCATGTACAATGACACGCACGTTTCTCTCTGACGTTCCATGAGGAACGTTACGTCTTCCAGTGAAACGATTGAATATGTCATGAAAAGGACCTCCTCGGTGATCACCCGGCGGGGTTTATGCGTCATGTCCCCGCCGGGGATGGTACTGATAATTACAGGAGGGATGTGAGTGCTTTGAGAACAAGCTCTACGTTTTCCTCGGTACAGGAATGGCCCATGATGCCGATACGCCAGATCTTGCCTTTCAGCGGTCCGAGACCGCTGCCGATTTCGATATTATAGTCGTTGAGCAGGCTCTTTCGTGTCGCCGCATCGTCGATTCCCTGAGGGAGTTTTACCGCATTGAGCATCGGTGTCCGGTACTGTTCATCCACAAGCATTTCCAGACCCAGCTTGTTGAGACCTTCGACGAGTTTGGCGCTCATCGCTTTGTGCCGTGCCCACCGTTCTTCCAGGCCTTCCTCGAGGACGAGTCTCAACGATTCCCTGAGAGCATAGACCATGCTGATCGGGGCCGTGTGGTGATAGACGCGTTCCGGCCCCCAGTATTTTTCGAGCATCGTCATGTCGAGATACCAGGATTGCACTTTCGATGTGCGTTTGCGGATCTTTTCAATAGCCCGTTCGTTGAATGTCACGGGCGCCAGACCCGGAGGGCAGCTCAGGCACTTCTGGGTGCCCGAATAGCAGACGTCGATATCCCACTCGTCGATTCTGACGGGAGCACCGCCGAGTGATGTGACGGCATCGACAAGCAGGAGAGCGCCCTGATCGTGGACGATGCGTGATATTTCATCGAGGGGTTGCAGGACGCCGGTCGACGTCTCCGCGTGAACGATGGCCACTATCTTCGCGGGGAAGTCTTTCAAGGCATCGCGAACCTGATCGGGCTGGAAGGGCGTGCCCCACTCGGCCTCGATTTTTTTCAAAACGCCGCCGCACCGCTCCACGATGTCGCACATGCGAGTACCGAAGACACCGTTGACGCAGACAAGCACATCATCGCCGCGCTCTATCGTATTGACAAGGGCCGTTTCCATGCCGGCGCTTCCCGTTGCCGAGATGGGTACGGTGAAACGGTTTTTCGTCATGAAAACGTTGCGCAGCATTTCCTGGACCTCTTCCATGATTTCCATGAACACGGGATCGAGATGTCCGATCATCGGTTGTGCCATTGCCTGAAGGACACTCGGTGCGCAATTACTGGGCCCGGGGCCGAGCAGTACACGGTTCGGTAACGACAGATCTGAATACGTTTTTTTCATAATCGCTCCTTTCCCTAACGCGTAATGTGTGTCTGGAGCCGGAAGGACAGTACCTTTCACGGCAGATCGTTATTATGATCGGAAAGACACCGTCATGTGCGGTGCGATTCCTGCTTCCTGATCAAATCACTGTATACCTTATCGTGAAGTGGTGTGGAAATGTCAAGCGCCTTCCCCGACCGTATGACAGAGCCGATGAAAAGATCGATTTCCGCCTCCCGGCCCTTCTCCATATCCAGTTGCAGGGACGTTTTTGTTTCATAGGGAAAATTTGCCGTCATGGCCAGTGATGTGTCCACGATATCGGGCGGCAAGGGAACGGAGCGCCCCCGTGCAATTGACTCGACCTCCCTCATCATGCCCGTGAGCATTGTTCTGTCGTTTACATCATCCATGATTTCACCGAGGGCCTTTCCCCTCATCGCCGTGATGCCCGCCAAGGGCCCGATAAACAGGAATTTCGACCACACATCGCGTTCGATGGTGTCAGAGAGGTGGGCGTTGATGGCCGCGTCGGTGAAGATCTTTTCGATGTGACGGTACGGTGTGATATCCCCGTCGGTGGGTCCGAAAACGAGTTTGCCGGCCCCGCCCACGTGTTCGATGACCCCGGGCGAGGCGATATGACTGCTGATGTATACGCAGCCGTTCAGGATAATACCCCGCGGGAGGGTTTCAGAAAGGCGCTCCACGGAATCGACCCCGTTCAACAGCGGGATCAGGACGGTTTTATCACTGATCGACCCGGCGATGGACAGGGCCGCTTCCGTGAGGCCGTATCCCTTGACGGCGACGATAACAAGGTCGTACGGTCCGTAGTCGGAGGGTTCGCTCGACGCTCCCGCCGGATGGGCAGTCCATGTTTCACCCTCTGTCGTGACGGTCAACCCTTTTTCTTGAATCGTTTCAAGATGTTTTCCACGGGCGATGAAAAAAATTTCATGCTCGTCTTTTTCAGCGTAGCGACGGGCGAGTTTGCCCCCGTAGAATCCGCCGACTCCTCCCAAACCGATGACTGCTATTTTCATAGATTTCTCCCCCTGTGTGGTCCGTTGCCCGGTCACATGCATTGATCGGAATGCACAATGGTCTGATTGGATATATTCGTGAATACGTTCGTGGGTGATACATCCGGCTTACGTATGAAGTGATACAATGATTCATAACCGTTGTTTCTCAAAAAGACGGCACATCCAGTGATAAACAGGTTCACAGTCACGTTTTACCGTTCCTTCCCGGGGGATCATGAATATGAAACCCTTCCTCTGGTCCGGAATGAGAGCAACGTGTCTGATATTGCCGGGATCCCGATGCTTCATTAAGAGCTCTTTCAACGCATCGTACATCGATAGTTTATCATAATACAGAAAAAAAGGATATGGACCCCAGAATATTTCTTCGCGGCTCAACCGGACGACGTTCGTTATTTCATGACCGCGAAAGCCGTCGTATGATTTTTCGATGATGTGTCCTTCTCCCGGCGGCGGATACCGCATGTAGAGGGAGATGAAGAGACGGTCGTTTCGCATGAGATATTCTGAAATGGGCAGATACAGAGGGGCGTGCCGGGGCAGGAGGGTGATGGTGGCATCAATCTCATAAATCAAGCCCTTTTCACGGTAGTAGAAGTTCGCATGGTGTCCGATGCTGCCGCCGATATTGGTGAAGACCTGATCGTCCGCGCAAAAGATTTCCATGAGTTCTGAGAAGGCGGCGTGGTAGATTTTGTAATTTTTCCGGTGCCCGCGGCGGAACTGGATGCCGAGAAAAGCGCTCACGGCGAAAACGAAAAGAAGCAGGGGAACGGTAAAAATGGAACTCGCCGTATTCATGCCCTCACCTCGATGGACTCGTACGAATAATCATCGAACGGTTGGCTGCATTCGTTGATCGATGGAGAGGCTCTCATATTCCTGACGGATGTCACGCGCCGGTGAAAAAATGCGTATGGGCATGCCATTTCCGGAGGGAGTCGTTTCCATCTTTCGTGTTAGAGTAGCACTATCAGTTGCATTTGTGAAGGTGCTTCACGGGGATTTTATTATCCCGATACCGCCTCAATGACCGACGGAAACCAGCGGTAGATCGGTGCGAAATAATGGGCGACGGTGTCCCGTTTCGGTATCATGAAGACAAAAGCCTTTTTCTGATTTGGCACAAGGGCAATATGGCGAACCGTTCCTGGATCGGGGTTGTCGTTGATCAAAGTCATCAGGGATTTTCGGGCCTGCGTACCCTGGTAGTAGAGAATAAACGATTGTTTGCCCCACATGACCTCTTCCTTTGTTAGATTTTCGGCGTTGGTGATTTTCGAGCCGCGGAACCCGTTGTACTTCTTCTCTATGAGGTGCGCCTCTTCCCGGGGAGGTTTCTTCAGGTAGAGGGTAATAAAAAGACGATCATATCGCCGGGTCATCTTCGATACGGGCAGGTACAGCCATGAATGCCTCGGCAGCAATGTGATGGTGGCGTCCACCCGGGACAGGAAGGACCCTTTCTTCTTGACCAGAAAGTTGGCATGGTAACCGATGGCGCCCCCGATGTTGGTGAAGTTCTGGTCGTCGGGCCGGACGATTTTCATCAGATCGTCAAAGGCGGAGAGGAAGATCTTCCTGTTCTGCCGTCTTCCCCAAAAATAACCGGCAGTGAGGAGGAAACTGAAGGCGATAAAAAGAAAAAAAACAGGCTGATACAGAATGTATTCGTGGTTTAGCATGAAATAGTGTCCTTTATGCAACCGGAGTTACGATGTCTTCGGGAATGTCGTACAGGGTGCTTTTCCCCCGCTCGAGCAGCGCCGGCGAGATGGCAACCCGCTGTACGGGAACCGTCGTGCCGGCGAAGCGTACCATGGCCGTATCGACATAGTCGGCCATTTCCACGTTGTCCGCGGTGACCTTGTTGTTGATGAGCAGGCGGAGAGGGAGTTTCAGGTCCCGCAGGCCTTCCATGAGCCGTTCCGATTCGCGGAGAGAAAGCATATCGGGATTATAGACGAGGACAACGCCGCACTGCGGTCCTTGGAGAATCGTCGTCAATGACTCATAATTTTTATCAAGTCTTTTCAATCGATTCAGCGCTTCGTCGTCGTCTTCTCGATAATTGAGGAGTGTTTCCTGATCGTCGAGGGGACCCCGCAGCCGGCGGATGGTGTAGCGTTTTTCCAGTATCATCCGGCGGATCTGTGACAGGCGCTCGATCCAGGTTATGGTGACCCGGGGAAGGGCAAGAAACCGAAGCGTCAGTCCCGTCGGCGGCGTATCGAAAATAATATAATCAAATTCACTTTCGTTCCGGATGGTATCTTCGATACTGGTGAGGAGAGCGTATTCCTCGATACCGGGTGAATACTTCAGAATGGAAAAATAATTATCCAGATTGATCGCCTTCAGGTAGCTGTAAGTGCCCGTCAGCACGTCAATCTCCCGTGTCAGGTATTCCTTTGACAGCTTCTGGAGATCCACTTCCTTGAGGGTCAGTGTGTCCGATACCCGATATGTCTTGTCGTTGAGGGTGACGCCGAAGATGTCTCCCAGGTTGTGAGCAGGGTCGAGAGACACGATGAGAACGCGGTGGTCCCGGGAGAGCTGCCATGCCGATGCGGCGGACATGGTGGATTTGCCCACACCGCCCTTTCCTGTGTAAAATAGAATCTTCATGTTATTAATCGATTCCTATCGTTCCGCACATCTCGGCGAGCATGTCCGATGAGTCTTTTGCGCGTTTGTGGAGAATTCTCAGTTCTCTTTCCATGAACGGCAACAGTTCCACGGCGAGAAAGGTCGGTGGAGACGGAAAGCCGACAAAAGAGCCGAGGAGAAGCAGGGCGAAAATGTTTTCCAGTTCTTCCATTTCCATGACCGTCAAAGCCGTGACCTGATCACGGTGCGTCGCGTCGAAGTCGCTGAGAAATTTTTTGATAAAAGCTGCCGGTGAAAATTTCATTGCAGTGTCCACTTTTGTTTTCATTAAAAACCGGTGCACGGCACGTGCCGTGCACCGGCGGTTGAGGCTGCGGAGGAGAAACCTATTCCACTTTGTACGACTTCGATTTGATAAAGTCGGCGATGAACACGAAGTTCAGGATGAACATGATCACCAGTATGACCATGACCGTCCAGCCGGGACCGGGTTTCGCCGCGATGGCGCCGGGCTGGACGACGATCATGAACCACAAGATGGCTGCCGTCACGGTAACCCAGAGGATCCACGCGGGTATGACGGCGGCGTTGACGAAACTGGATTTCAGTTTCTTCGCCACATAGCCGGCGCCCGTCATCAGAGCGATAGACGCGATGAGCTGATTCGCCGCGCCGAAGGAGCCCCAGATGATGAGCCAGTTCCCGCTGGCCGCCAGGTAGATACCGATGGCGGCGGGGATGAGAGACGCAACCCACCGGTTCGTCAGGAAATTATAGAGACCGGTGGCGTTGTCCTTGAAAGGCGCGGCCATTTCGGCGACGCAGTACCGGGCCAGGCGGTTCGTCGTATCCAATGTGGTCATGGCGAAGGAGGCCACCCACATGCCGGCGATTACCTTAACAATCTGCGTCGGCATGAAGGCGAGCCACGTGGCATTCACCATGTCGGCGTAGGACTGGACAAACAGGTTCGCCGCGGAAAGTTTGAGTTTCGCCGACACCGGCGTGAATGACTCGGCCCAGGTCGCTGCCGTCAAGGTGAATTCCACTGACTGCGCCTCGGCGGCTGCTTTCAGGGCCGTGAATCCGAATCCGGCGATGGCGACCACGACGATGGTGGAGAGAAAACCCTCGAGGAACATGGCGCCGTAGCCGATGGTAAGGGCATCCGATTCCTTTGCGAGCTGTTTTGAGGACGTACCCGAGGCCACCAGCGAGTGAAATCCCGACAGGGACCCACAGGCGATAACGAGCGGTATGGCCGGCCAGAAAGGTGTCGGTTTGCCGCCCAGGAGCACCGGCGAGAAGCTTGAAAATGCCGGCACTTCGAAACCCCGGAACGCGAATATGGCCGCCAGGAATCCCAAAAGCAGTCCCGCGTAGAGGAGCCAGGAGTTCAAATAATCCCGCGGCTGCAAAAGCACGTTGACGGGGATCGCTGCGGCGATGATGATGTAGAAGAAAAACACCCACATCCACGTCATGTAGCTGAGCTTGATGGGTATCAGCGTGCCGAGCCAGATGGCGATGGCCAGCATGATGATGCCGATAATGGTGGCCACGCCGAAGTTCATCTTCATGCGATACATGAGGACGCCCAGTATGAGCGCCGCGACGATTTTCAACAGGTAGGCGGAGGCGATGGCGGGTGTTCTCACGAACATGCCGCCCACGATGGCCGCAAAGGCCGCGACAACGAGGATGAGGAGGAAAAAGACGATCCAGTAGAAGGCATACCCCGTCCTCTTCCCCATGAGGTCCGTTGCGACGAACTGAATGGACTTGCCGTCGTAGCGGACGGACGCCATCAGCGCCAGATAATCGTGGACGGCGCCGATAAAGATGTTGCCGAACCACACCCACAGGAGCGCCGGGGCCCACCCCCAGCAGATAGCCAGTGCGGGTCCGATGATGGGAGCCGCACCCGCGATGGACGCGAAGTGATGGCCGAGAAGAACTTCACGTCGCGCGGGAATGTAGTCGATACCGTCATAGAGGCGCTCCGACGGCGCCTTCTCGTCGTCCGAGGCCTTGACCACATCCCGTTCCAGTTTTTTCCCGTAGGTGAAATAGAGAATTAAGTAAATCAGAAAACCAAGAATGATAATGAGTGTTGTCATTATTACCCCCCTTTCAAAAAGGAAAGTTAGTTAGGTAACCACAAAAAAACCTCAACCATTATTGATCCTTTGCAACCAGGGATAACAAAACAAGCACTAGTGCCTGTTTCAGGCGAAACTCACGGAGAAAAACAGTATTAATGAAAACGGTGTGTCTTTCTCTATCGTTTATTAATGGTATTCACACATACCGGGATGCACGGCTAACGACAGGGATTCCGGCGTACATGACTTTTCAAAGAACGGCACATATTATTAAAGGACAATGGACTATCGTTAAAATTAGAAAAACTCTACTCTCCTCATTTGAGAAAGTCAAATATTTTTCATGGTATATTTTTTTATCTTCAATAAAATGAATGTGTTGGACGGTGTTTTGCAGGCCGTGCCGTTTTTTTGGGGAAGGTGTCGCACAGTGCGACACGAATCTGTGGGGGCGGTGATTTTATCGGTGTTGCCGTGAATATGTCACCGGTAAAGGTGCGTGCCCGCTGAGACTACTGCTGTGTTGGAGATGAGTTATGACCGGTGATGGGGGGACGAAGCCCGAATGATTGCGGTGTTTCGAAGGCCCCGTTATTTCTCACCAGGCTGTAGCAGAAATCCTCGAAGAGCTGCCTGTCGAAATGACCGCCGTCGACTTCCTCTTTCAACAATTCTAGTGCCCCGAGGGGACCCAGGGCGTCACGGTAGGGGCGAAAATCGCTTGTCAGTGCCTCGAAACAGTCAATGATGCCGATAATTTTTCCGATAGGCGAGATGGCATTTTTCCCGTCCGGATATCCCGTTCCATCAATCCGTTCGTGATGCTCAAGAGCGGCGCGGGCGACAGCAGGGTCATTGAATTTGCAGGTGGCGATGATATCATATCCCTGTTTCGCATGTTGTTGCATGGTGAGAAATTCATCGTCGGTGAGGCGGCGCGGAGCCGTCAGTATATGACGGGGTATTGTCATTTTCCCCACGTCGTGCAGCAGGGCGCTGAGACCGTAGGAACGGATCGTGTCCAGCGAAAGATCCTTGTAGTAACCGTATTCAATTGCCATGACCATCACCCTGATTGAGTGAACCACCGTCGAGTAGTCTCTGAAGGCGACGCGGAGAAGATTGTTTGTTATTTCTGCTTCTCTCGCATAATCGGAAACCAGGATGGCGACGGTTCGGTTCAAACCTTCGAGACTGCCCGTCCTCGGTTCTTCAAGTGTTTCCTCCACGACGGAGACCAGTGTTTCCTGTACCTGGGCGAAATCGCCTTGCTGTACCGAATGGGTGAGTTGATCATTAAATTCTCGCTGAATGTCCTGCAGACCCTGTATCTTATCGCTTTTTCGCATATACAGCGCGGGAGGCATGCGGTCTTCGGAGATGCGCAAATCGTTGACATACATGCCCGCCGGTTTGTACAGGTTATAGCGACTGTCATTGACTTTTGTGTATAGCGGTGTGTCGCGGTAAAAGTTGACGTGCACTTTTTTGACGGGTACCACGGTTTTCTGTTGTCCCCCTCTGATTTTTCGCGTGCCGCACTTCTCACGCTGCCTGTGATGTTTTTGTACTTCATTCGGTGCGCCGATGGATGCGCACGAGGATGTCCTCCCCATCACTTATTATCGGTACGCAGTGGAAAGACTTGAGAGGAAAAAATCATAAGACAAGCGCTTCCCGATGGTCCGCCGCACGGGCAACCTCGCCTCGAGTAACTGGTGTTACGTCGTCCCGTTGCTTCTCAGGGCCCTTTCTCTTTCTTCGTCCTGGAGGGTCTTGTAGGCGATCTTTCCGATTTTTGTCTTGGGCAGGTCGCGCCTGAATTCGATCTCCCGGGGACAACTCCACTTGATAAGGTGTTTCCCGCAGTGTTCGATGAGCATATTTTCCGTTTCCCTGCCTTCCGGAATGCCCTCCTTCAGGACGACAAAGGCCTTGATGCGTTCTACCTGAGACTCATCGGGTACGCCGACGACACATGCCTCGGCGACGGCGTCGTGGAGACACAACACTTTTTCCACCTGCGTGGGGTACACATTAAAACCGGACGATTTAATCATCCTTTTCAGACGGAGCTTGAAATAGAAGAAGCCGTCTTCGTCGCGTGAAGCGATGTCGCCCGTATGCAACCAAATCTTGCCGTCGGTGTGCCGCTTCAGGGTGTCAGCTGTTTCCTCCGGGTTGTCCAGGTATCCCATCATAACAGCGGGTCCGTGAATACATAATTCGCCGTGTTCGCCAATGGGTGTTTCGTCCGTGGTTCCCAGCATGACGATTTTTGCTTCCATGTCGGGGAAGGGCACCCCGATGCTGCCCTCGCGGTATTCGTTTAAAGGCGTGGCCATGATGGCGGTAACGGCTTCCGTCAGGCCGTAGCCTTCGAGGAGCTTCACCGAACCGCCCCGGCGACGGACGATCTCTTCGAATTTTTCCTTGACCCGTCGCGGAAGCGTGTCGGCGCCGCAGAAGGTGGCTTTGAAACACGACAGATCCGCTTTCCGGAAGACGGGGTCTTTGCAGAGCGCCTCATACAGCGTGGGGACACCCACCATGAGGGACGGCTTCTTTTTCTTGATGAGTTTCGCCACCGTTTTCGGCGTGAATGTGGGAACGAGAATGCTCTTGCCCCCTCCCATGAAGACGGCATTGACACAGACGCCGAGACCGAATCCGTGAAATATGGGAAGTATGGCGAGCATGGAGGCCTCTTTTGTGAGGTTCCCCCACACGGCGACTTGCATACCCTCGCTGATGAAGTTCATGTTGGACAGCATAATACCCTTGGGAACGCCCGTAGTGCCGCCGCTATACAGTATGACGGCCATATCATCGGGTGACATGGCCGATGTCGGCGCCGGCGGGTATACGGCCGTCATAAGTTCGGACCACCAGCGGACGCGGGGGTCCGGCGGGACGGGGGGGATTTTTCTTCCCCTGGCAAGGTAGAAGCCGACGCGTTTCAGCGGTGTCAGATAATCGCTGATCTTCGTGAGAATCAGTGTGGTGACCTGCGTTTGATCAATGATCGCGGCGAATGTTCCGTAGAAGGCGTCGAGTGTCAGGGCGACGGTGCTACGGCTGAGCGTAAGGTAGAAGGCGATTTCCTCCGCCGTTGAAAGGGGATGAATCATGCTGGCCACGGCGCCCAGCTTGTTTGCGGCGTAAAAGCAGATGATACCCTGGGGAGACGTGGGCATGGAAATGGTGATGCGGTCACCCTGCTTCAGCCCCAGTGACGAGAGGGCGGCGGCGCACTGCTCGATGTCGGCGGCGAAGTCACTGTACGTCGCCGTTCGGTCCATGAAATCGTAGGCGATTGCATGGGGATGTTTTTCTACTGTCTGCATGAGGGCTTCGTACAAGGTGACGCGGGGATAGTCGATTGATGGGGGAACGGTGCCGTAGAATTTCAACCAAGGTTTTTCTTCTTTCACGGAGGACCTCCTCGTTAACGGTGTACGTGAAACGAAAAAGCGTCCGGATGCATCGTTATGTCCGTGACGGATACCTCTCGGCAAAAAACACGTGGTGTCCAAGTTGTTCATTCTCTTCTAATTGGTTTCCGTCAAAAACTCAACGTGAATTTTCTGTTTTGATCCCGCCTGTACGAGACGGGAGCAGAGGATAGGGACAAAGGGGATGACAGGCTGTTCGGAATGTGGTACCTCTCTTCGTGGATGGGCCGGGCGAGGACAGTTGTCGTGGGATTATGGTGAGGCGGAGCATGCTCATGGAAAACGCGGAGGATATTCTCGAACAGTTTTGCCGTGCGGCGTCTGATCCCGTCGAATACGGGCGATCGATAAAGAGAAAAGACCGTGAGATTATCGGCTTTCTGTGTACCTATGCTCCGGAAGAGATCATCGCGGCCGCCGGGTTTCATCCCTTTCGTTTGTTTGGCGCGCACGGGGATATTTCAGGGGCCGATCAGCATCTGCAATCCTATTCATGTTCTCTCGTCCGGGGTGTCCTGGAAGACGCCCTCGCCGGGCGGTGTGATTTTCTTGACGGCATTATCTTTCCCCACACGTGTGATTCCATCCAGCGCCTGTCGGATATATGGCGTCTGAACATACCCACGGCTTTCTTCGCCGACGTGGTTCTTCCCGTCAAACTCGTGTCGGGGAGCGCGGAGAAATATCTCTATGATGTGCTGAAACGATTCGTAAAAGAGCTCGAATCATGGTCAGGGCGTGATATCACGGACGAGATGATAACGGCGTCCTGTGAGAAATATAATGCCATCAGACGCCGTATGCGGGACCTCTATGCACGGCATGCTGAGAATCCGGCCTGTCTCAGTGCCGCCGATCTCTCCGCTGTGATGACGGCATCAATGGTCATGGATCGGGCCGATGTCCTCGCGGGGCTCACCGACCTTGTGGATAAACTTGATAAGACCGTACCATCCGGCATGAGCAGCCGCCGGCGCGTTTTTCTTGTCGGCAGTGTCTGCGACCAGCCGGAGTTCTACCACCTGATCGCGGATGCCGGTGCCGATGTGGTCGGCGATGACCTGTGCAGCGGATCCCGCTATTGTGACGGTGATATTGTCACGAACGGCGATCCCCTGACTGCAATTGCATCGCGCCTGGTCAGCCGCGTCAATTGTCCGGCGAAGCACTATTCCCTGACGGCGCGGGGCGATCGTATCGTCGAAGCGGTGAAACGTTCTCGGGCGGATGGTGTCGTTTTCATCCATTTGAAGTTCTGCGATCCCCACGCCTTTGATTATCCCTATATTAAAGGGATGCTGGATGATATTCATATACCCAGCATGGTGCTGGAAATCGAGGCGCAACTTCCTTCCGAGGGGGCTTTGAGGACACGCTTTGAAACGTTCGTTCATATGCTGAGATAAGGCAGAAACGAGCAATGCCATGAAGTTCCTGAAGAAAATCCTTATTATCCTTATTATCGCGGTGAAGAAATTGATCTGCCGCAAAAAAAAACGCGCGGATATGCGCGAGATTATGACGATTTACTATATGGAAGCCAAAACGGCGCGGGTGACGGATAAAAAAGTCGCGTGGATTACAAGCGGCGGCCCCGTGGAACCGCTCATTGCCATGGGGGTCATCCCCGTTTATCCGGAGAATCACGGAGCGATGATCGGGGCGTCGAAGATGGGGCGTGCCCTGTGCGAAAAAGCGGAAGAAATGGGCTACAGCAGTGACCTGTGTTCCTATGCCCGTTCCGATATATCCTGTGCCGTCGACGGAGGCGGCCCCATCGGGGGGCTGCCCCGTCCCGACATGCTCATCTGCTGCAACAACATCTGCGGGACCGTCCTGAAATGGTACGAGATACAGGCGCGGCATTTCAACGTGCCCCTCTTTATCCTGGATACGCCCTTCTGTCATACCGCCTATATGCGGGAGATGCACGTATACGTGCGGCGCCAGCTCGAAGAATATATCCGCTTTCTTGAGGATGTCTGCAGAAAGAAATTCAACCGCGATACAATGGCTGATGTGGGGAGGAAGTCGATTCAGGCACAGAGGCTCTGGCAGCAGGTGCTGGACACGGCGGCGAACCGCCCCGCCCCGCTCACGGCCTTTGACGCATTTTTCCACCTGGCACTCATCGTGACGCTCCGGGGCACGCAGACGGCCGTGGACTATTATGCATCGTTGTTGAGACAGATGAACGAGCGGGTCACCCGGGGTATCGGTGCCGTGCCCAACGAGCGCTATCGACTATTGTGGGATAATCTGCCCATCTGGTATCGTCTCCGCTGGTTGTCGAAGAAATTCGCCGCTCATGATGCCTGCCTCGTGGCGGACACCTATACCTCCGCCTGGTGTGGCGCCATGAAGTACATGAATGAAAACGACTTCCTCGAATCTATGGCAGAGGGCTACACGCGCATTTATCTGAACGTCGGAGTCGATGAAATGGCGAGGACGGTGATTGCCATGATCGATAAGTACGATGTCGACGGGGTGGTGATGCATTCGAATCGAAGCTGCAAACCCTATTCGCTGGGGCAGTACGATATACAGAGAATTGTCATGGAGGAACGGAATATTCCCTGCCTGATTATCGAGGCCGACATGGTGGACGAACGCAATTTCTCTGAGAGCCAGGTGGCCACGAGGATCGACGCCTTCATGGAGATGATCAAACAGGACTAAGAAGACTCATCGATGGTTGTGCCCGTACCGGTATGGACAACCATCTTTGAATGAACCGTCCCGCACGGTGGCGCGAAGTTTTTATGTGATGAAGGAGGCACGCATGGGACAGATATCATACGGACTTCAGGACAAGGTTGTCCTGATAACAGGGGGAAGCCGGGGAATCGGTTTGGAAATCGCCCGGTACTGCCTGGCCGAGAAGGCAGCCGTCGTTATTTGCGGACGGAAGCAGGACGGTCTTGACGCGGCGGTGGAGTCGCTGGGTGAACCGGGAGAAGACGTGCTCGCCGTACCCGCCCACATCGGGAAGGAGGACGATGTGGACCGGCTGTTTGCGTTGATTGAGGAATCGTTCTCGCGACTCGACGTATTGATCAACAATGTGGGTATGAATATCATGACGGCGTCCATCGTCGATACGGAGCCGTCGCTCTGGCGGAAGATCATTGATACGAATCTGACCGGGACCTATCTGTGTTCGCGAAAAGCCGCCGCCCTGATGAAAAGGCAGAAGGGCGGCAAGATCGTCACGATCTCCTCGGTGGCGGCACGCCGCGCAACATCGGCCATGGGTGTATACGGTGTGGCGAAGGCGGGTGTTGAAATGATGACTGCGGTACTCGCGGCGGAACTGGCCGCCGACAACATTCAGGTGAACGCCGTTGCGCCCGCCATGGTCCGGACCGATTTCAGCAGGCCCTTCTGGTCGAACGAATCACTGTACAAGGATATTGTGAGCACGATTCCCATGGGACGGATAGCCGACCCTGTCGATGTGGTTCATCCCGTCCTGTTTCTCGCGTCGGAGGGGGCGGGATTTATTACCGGCCAGACGATTGTTGTCGACGGGGGTGCGACAATCATCTGACGTGACGACGCTCGCGCATGATACGAGGGATGACATGATCGTTGCAGGTATTGATGTCGGTTCGATAACGGCAAAGGCCGCGATACTGGAGGATGGCTTCATTTCCGGTTCCCGGGTGATCTTTACGGGATACAACGCGGAAAGGGCGGGCAGACGGGTTTATACAGAGCTTTTAGCGGAACTGAATATCGCGCCCGACGAGGTTGAACGGATCGTCGCAACGGGTTATGGACGGAACAGTGTTACCATTGCCGATAAAGCGGTAACGGAGATCATCTGCCACGGTGCGGGAGCACATTTTCACAACCCGCGGGTGAGAAGCGTCATCGATGTGGGAGGACAGGACAGCAAGGTTATGTCAGTGGATGAGGCCGGTCGGGTCAGCAACTTTGCCATGAACGACAAATGCGCCGCCGGTACGGGCCGTTTCCTCGAGGTGATGGCAAGGGCCCTTGAGGTGGATCTCGATGATTTCGGTCCCCTGTCGCTGAAGGCGACGGGACCGTCTCGCATCAGCAGCATCTGCACCGTATTTGCCGAATCGGAGGTCATTTCCCTGATCGCGAAAGGGGAGGCGAGAGAAAATATCATCGCCGGTATCCATGAATCCGTTGCGGCGCGTCTCTCGGCGCTGGCAAAACGCGTCGGTGTCCGGGAACCGGCGATGATGACGGGGGGTGTCGCGAAGAATATCGGTGTCGTCCGCGCATTGGAGAGGAAACTGGGTGTTTCTCTGGAGGTTCTTCCCTCGGCACAGGTGAACGGTGCCGTGGGAGCGGCTATTCTGGCGGGAACGGGGTGATCAAGCGGTCCTGCGCGCCGCGGGATGAAATAAAAAAGAGGAATAAATATTTCTTGACAATTGATGTTCTTATCGATAAAGAATGGCAACCAAATATGTTGTTCCTCGACAAGCACCGTGGGAGTTCTACGCTGTGAACCGTAACTTTGATGGTTGCGGTCACGGGGTTTTACGTATCATAGAGAAGGAGGCTAGATATGAGAAAAGCTATTGCGAGCGTTATCTACTCTGGTGTTGGGTTCTGTTTGTCACTGCTCTTCGTATCATCTGCATTCGCTCAAGAGACGGCTGGTTCCGTTGATTACACGCATGCCATCATCATCGGTGCCTGTGTCATTTCCGCTGGTCTTGCCATCGCTTTGGGTGCGTTAGCTGTCGGACCTGCAATGGGAAAGGCGACTGCCGACACCACGACGGCCATTTCGCGTAATCCTGAAGCGCATGGGAAAATCCTGCTTGCAATGGTTGTCGGTATGGCGATGACGGAATCGATCTGTATTTATGCGCTTGTCATCTCGCTGGTGACCCTGTACGCAAACCCGCTCCTGAAGTACATTTTCGGCTAGAACCCGTTTTGGCTTAATGAATGAAAAGGGAGAGAAGGGGAAAGGTGGATAACCTTTCCCCTTCTGTATTTCAACCGGTTCTGGTCTCTGTCTCCTGGCCCCGGTCTACTTTCTTCCTGAGGTCTTTCTTTTCCGATTGTCTCTGTTTCGAACGAAGCACCTTCTCCCGTGCGCGCCGGGAGCGTTTGCGTTTTTGACGGCGGATTTTCTCGATGCGTTGCCGTTCTTTGTCGGCGGTGCCTCGCCGGGTGGCCTCGATCATGTCCACAAGGCGACGCCGGGCGAGGAATCGATTGAGAGATTGCGATCGCGATTCCTGACACTTGACGGACAGTCCTGTTTCCGTGTGGTGCAGCACGACGCAACTGGATGACTTGTTGACTTTCTGGCCCCCCGGTCCCGACGACCTGACAAAAGATTCCGTCAGATCGTCTTCACGGATGCCGAGACGTTCCATGTGGTCGAGAAGCGCCTTCTCCTTTTCCGGTGATACATTGAAGAGACTCATGGCAAACTGAGTATCCTTGCTTCGGCGATAACGATTAAACGGATTTTATTGACATATTCATTGGCCACTGTTTATATATGAGTGACGTTGAAATAGCAAATGCAATGAGTCATGCGGCCCGTGATCAGTACCGGACAGAGAACGATGAATGAGAAGTGAATAACTCCTTCCGCTGAGCGAAGGAGCGGGCATTTCTATGGCACTGGATGGGGAGTCGACATACGATTCTTCAGGGGAAAGGGCATCTCCATGTTTATCGCCCGTCTGATCAACGATCCTTTTTCGGATCCCGGCCTCTATGTGAAATTCAAGTACAAGAGCGAAGCCCTGCTCTTCGATCTCGGTGACCTCCATGCGCTGATGCCGCGTGAGATTCTCCGGGTCGGCCATATTTTTGTTTCCCACACCCACATGGATCATTTCATCGGCTTCGATCACGTCATGAGAATCTGCCTGGGACGGAACCGTCATATCAACCTGTTCGGTCCACCCGGTTTTATCGCGCATGTGGAGCACAAGCTGGGTGCCTATACCTGGAATCTAGTGGAGAATTATAGCAATGATTTTATTATTCATGTCACCGAACTCGCGCCTGGAGAAAGGAAAAACGCGCGATACGAGTGTCGCAGAAAGTTTCACGCCGAGGCAGATGGTGAATCGGAACCATGGCATGAGAACGAGCCCGTTGTCGATACGGGACGCTTTGTCGTGCGAACGGCGTTTCTCGATCACAAAATACCATCCCTAGCCTTTTCCCTGAAGGAGACAAGCCGGGTCAATGTCATGAGAAACGTCCTTGATGAGCGGGCTCTCCCGACGGGAAACTGGCTGCTCGCGTTGAAAGAAGCCGTCCTGGACGAGCGACCCGATTCCACGATGATTGCCGTGAAAGGAAAGGACAGGGCGGGATCCATGGTGGATACGGAACGCCCGCTGGGTGAACTGCGCGATCTTGTCCGGGTAACGCGGGGTCAGAAGATCGCCTACGTGCCAGATGCCGTATACCACGAGAGAAACGCGGAGAAGATCATCGCATTGGCATGGGAGGCGGATATCCTCTTCATCGAGGCGACGTTTCTTCACGAGGATGCCCGCACGGCGGCCGAGAAGTATCATCTCACCGCGCAGCAGGCGGGGCTCCTGGCGCGCTCCGCTCGCGTGAAACAAATAAAATTGTTCCACTATTCGCCGAAATACAAGGGAAAAGGGCGAGTGCTGCAACGTGAGGCCGAGAGCTCATTCGCCGGTCAGATCCGTTCGACCTGAAAGCCTTCCAGTTTTATCGCCACGGACCGCTGCAAAAGATCGATGGAGACAACAAAGAGGTTTTTCTTGTAGTCACGGTTGACGACGATACCCTCAATGCCACGGAAAGGACCGTCGGTGATGCATGCCCGTTCACCGACACGGGGGTAGTAGTAGGGTTCGATCTCTACATCCGATGCCACGAGGCGCTGAATGGCCTCGATCTGGTTGTCGGGAACGGGGATGGGTACATGACTGTTGGGCTTTCCCAGAAGCGTGACCACGCCCGGTGTGGTCAGTACGGTCACTTTCTTTTCATTGGTGAGATCGTCGATATTGACGAAAAGATAACCGGCGAACAGAGGAATATGAATACGTTTTCGGCGATCCTTTCTTTTGCTCCATACCTCAATTTTCGGAAGAAACGTTTCGACCGACCGGTCGGAAAGCCCCCGGGATGCGATGTCTTCATGACGGCTCTTTGTATGAACGGCGTACCAGGCCATGATACTTTTTCCCCTCACAGGACTGTAAGGCGCCTTACTACATTATTTTTATTGGGAGTTCAATGACAAAGTGATCCCGAAATGGGTGTGCTCGTAGCTATGACGTGGTGTCGTCACGGTCATCTTTCCGAAGATCCATGATGATATCCGCACCGGACCGGGAAATTCGTTTGATTGTGAGGTGTCGGGCGTCTTTCATGGAGGTATTTCCCAAATCACCGACGACGGCGATGCCCTGTCCCATTATCTTCGGGGCGATGATCGAGAGAATTCTGTCAAACAACTCCTCTTTTATGGAGGCGGTAATAACCTGTGAGCCGCCTTCCACGAGGAGGGACGTAATGCCGCGTTTGCCAAGCCGTGTCATAAGATCGGCGAGGGATACACGGCCGCTTTCATCGGCGGAACAGACAAGGACCTCAATGTTTCTGTCTTCGAGAGCATGTTTCTTTTCCGGCGGGACATTTCCCGTGACGGCAATCAGTGTCTTCGCCGTATCTTGTTCCGTCAGTATCGCGGCATCGAGAGGAATCTGAAGGTGAGAGTCGAGGACTATTCGCAGGGGGTTGTGTCCTTTTACTCGTCGCACGGTGAGCTGGGGATTGTCGGTAAGGACGGTACCGATACCGACGAGAACGGCATCGTGCGTCGACCGGAGGCGGTGGGCAAAGATCAGCGAGCGAGGACAGCTTATCCAGCGGGAGTGACCGGTTTTTGCGGCGATGCGCCCGTCTAGGGTCTGCGCGAACTTCACCGTGACAAAGGGAGTGCCCCGTGTCATAAAGGTAAAGAACGGTTCATTCAGCGCTTTGGCCCGTTCCTCCAGGACGCCCACCGTCGTTTCGATGCCGTGGCGCATGAGCGTTTCGATGCCGCGGCCGCGTACGAGGGGATTGGGATCGACCACGGCGATGACGACACGGGCGATCCCCGCGTCAATAATGCGTTGAACGCAGGGCGGTGTCTTGCCGTGATGTGAACAGGGTTCCAGCGTCACATACAGGGTTGACCCGGTTACCGGTTCCCGTGCGGCGGCGAGGGCATTCACTTCCGCGTGGGCATCGCCGTATTTCATATGATATCCCTCGCCGATAACGACGTCGTTCTTGACGACGACGGCGCCCACCAGGGGATTGGGATTTACCCATCCCGCACCCTTTCGTGCGAGGGCAAGTGCCTGTTTCATGAAGGTGGCATCCATCATTTTTTCGGTCTTCATAGCTTTTCCCCAGTCTGAAATGCGGAATACCCTTATTTCACATGATGTATATGGTCTATACATGAGACGGTACACGCTGTAAAGGGAAACACTGTCGGTGAAGGGGAGGATGTGTCGTGAGTGTGCTGCTTCCCGGCATCGGTACCGATGCGGGGAGACGGAAAGGATCAGGGAAACGTGTGGGCATAGACACGCCGTGCAGCTGAAACGCCCCGCATCAGACCGTGATGCGGGGCGTTGACTTATTTGTTAATGAATGGTGTTTTTATTTGTTCCGAACGTATTCGTCGATGGCCCGAGCAGCCATTTTGGCCGCGCCCATGGCCTCGATCACGGTTGCCGAACCGGTGACGATGTCGCCGCCCGCGTACACGCCGTCCCGTGTTGTTGCGCCGGTCTCGTCTTTGGTGACGATGTATCCCCAGCGATTCGTCTCCAGGCCCGGCGTGGTCGCCGGGATAACGGGATTTGCCTGGGTGCCGATGGCGACGACCACCATATCCACATCGATCGTGAACTCGGAACCTTCAATGGGTATCGGTCGCCGTCTGCCCGAATCGTCGGGTTCGCCGAGTTCCATCCTGATGCACTTCATGGCCTTCACCCAGCCGTTCTCGTCGCCGTAGTATTCAACAGGGTTGGTGAGAAACTGGAATTGGACGCCTTCCTCTTTTGCATGATGGATCTCTTCAATACGCGCCGGCATTTCCTTTTCCGTTCTGCGATAGACAACATAGGCGTTTTCCGCCCCGAGCCGCAGTGCCGTCCGGACGGAATCCATCGTTACGTTGCCGCCCCCGAGGACGGCCACATTCTTTCCACGGGCGATGGGTGTGTCGTATTCGGGAAAGGCGTACGCCTTCATGAGGTTCGACCGCGTCAGGTACTCGTTGGCGGAATAGATGCCGCTCAGGTTTTCTCCCGGAATATTCATGAAAATCGGTGCGCCGGCGCCCACACCGAGAAAGACGGCATCAAACTCCGCGAGGAGATCATCGACGGTCTTCCCCCTGCCGATGACCATATTCGGCTGGATATGAGCGCCCAGTTTGGTCAGGTAGTCCACTTCCGCATCCACAATCGATTTGGGAAGACGAAACTCGGGGATGCCGTATATCAGGACGCCGCCTGGCTTGTGAAGGCCTTCGAAGATCGTGACGTCGTGTCCCATCTTGACGAGGTCGCCCGCGATGGTCAATCCTGCCGGCCCGGAGCCGACCACGGCGATTTTTTTGCCCGTTGACGGTGCCTTGTCCGGTATGTGGATATCGCCCGCCCGGCGTTCGTAGTCGGCAACGAAACGTTCCAGCCGTCCGATGGCGACGGGGTCCTGCTTTCTGCCGAGAATACAGACCGCCTCGCACTGGCTTTCCTGCGGGCAGACACGGCCGCATATGGCGGGAAGGGTATTTGTTTCCTTTATTTTGTGCGCGGCCCCGATGAAGTCTCCCTCGGCGACCAGTTGAATAAATGCGGGAATATCGATTTCCACGGGGCAGCCGGCGACGCAGGGCGGTTTTTTACACTGCAGGCACCGTTTGGCTTCGAGAATTGCTGTTTCCTCGGGATATCCGTAGGGTACTTCGTCAAAATTTTTCCTTCGCACATCCGGGTCCTGCTCGGGCATGGACTGGCGCGGTATCTTTTCTCGTTTTTTATTATCAGTCATGACACGTGCACCTCATCTTATCCATTGCTACTTTTTCTTCACTGACGTACATTCTGAGACGTTTTGTCAAAAGGTCGAAATCAACATCATGCCCGTCGAACTCCGGACCGTCGACACAGGCGAACTTGGTTTTTCCGGCGACGTTCACACGGCAGGCGCCGCACATGCCGGTGGCGTCCACCATAATGGGGTTCAGGCTGACAATGGTTGGAATGTTGTGAGGCCGTGTCACATCGCAGAGGACTCTCATCATGGGGACCGGACCGATGGCGAAAACGCGGTCGATCTTTTTGCCCGCTTCAATCATTTCCATCAGGACATCGCTGACGAACCCATGATGGCCGTAACTGCCGTCGTCCGTCGCGATAAGCAGTTCACTGCTGGTTTCTTTCATTTCTTCTTCAAGGATGAGAATGTCTTTTGTGCGGGCCCCGATAATGGAAATAACTGTATTCCCCGCCTCTTTCAGTGCTTTTGTGATGGGATAAACCACACCGATGCCGACACCGCCGCCGATGCAGACGGCCGTCCCGAAGTTTTCGATTTCCGTCGGTCTCCCAAGCGGCCCCAGAACACTGAAGAGGCTTTCACCGGCCTTCATCGAGGCAAGTTGTTCCGTCGTTTTGCCGACGATCTGGTAAATAATGGTTACAGTGCCCTTGTCTTTGTCTGAATCAACAATTGTCAAGGGAATACGTTCACCTTTTTCATCGATCATGAGGACGATGAACTGCCCCGCCTTCCGCTTGTGCGCGATATCAGGTTCTTCGATAACCATTTTCGCGACAATTTCGGAAAGCATCGTGTTTTCAATGATAGTATTCATCAATGCTTTAACTCCTCATTGGACTGTTGTGTTTATCGGTATTACCGTATGGTATTTTCAATCGGTGCGCGGGGTGATTGCAGGAACAATGACCGATTGCCGCTCTGTACAAAAAGAACTCATCACCTGATTCGACGGGAGATTCCCGCCCCTCTTTCAGGTCAGGCGGTCTCTGACAACATGACGTTTTTTCGCAAGTCCGCCGGGCCTTTTAACACAAACCAACGGGGAAGTCAAAATACTTTTCCCATTCAGGCAGGGTCATGATTATGCGCACGAACCACATGGGGAAACAGGGTTCCTGCCGGAGGAATGAAAGAGACGGAATACTTGACAGACCGTGAGGTCAAGCATATACTCGCTCAACGGTTTATGACGGTAAAAAACATCATGCTCTCCGCGACATTCTGTTGCCGTTAACAGTGCCGGTGCTTATCCGTCCCGTCGTGTGCCCAATGGTTTTCGTTATATCGTATACCGATGAGACGGTGCTGTGACCGTTCGCCGTGTCGCTTCCTGAGGAGGGCGGTCGGATATATGGTTCCGCCCGGTGACAATCGAGAGCACGGTTTTCTTCGATGAAAATATGTCTGCAAGGGTGCCTATGAATGATACACAAAAGCGTTCCTCACAGGGACACCGTGATGATATAGTCGATGTTGTTGCCGGCAGTTCCATCCCCACCCTCGTCATCGACAGGAATCATGTCGTGACCCACTGGAATAAGGCGCTTGAAAAATGGACGGGGTATGCGGCGGAAGACATCGTGGGAACATCCAACTACTGGAAAGCGTTCTACCGCGGCCAGAAACCCATTCTGGCGGACTTCATCGTCGACGAGGCATCTGAGGCGGAAATAAAAAAATATTATGGTGATATCGCCCGTGAGCTGCCTCTTGTCGAAGGCGCCTATGAAGCGGAAGATTATAACCCCCACCTCATGGGAGGAACGTGGCTGTATTTTATCGCATCTCCCCTGAAGAATGAGAACGGGGAGGTTGTCGGCGCCGTCGAGCACCTGTGGGGGACCACGGAAACACGTAAACTCCAGATCGATCAAAAAAGACGCATACGCCAACTGTCCTCGCTTTTGGAAATTACCAATGCCTTGAGCGGTTCTCTTGACCTCGAGGAGCGTTTTGAAGCCGCCGTCAAAAGCATCATCAAGCACCTCAATGTGGACAGCGTCGGCATCTATCTGAAGGAAAATGATGGATTTTACTGCGTCTATTCATATGGATACAAAACATCTTTCTATCGGAAGGGAAGCCGCCTGTCGCCTGAAGGGAAAATCGGTGAAACGGTACGTCGAGAAGAAACCCTGTTTTACGAAGACATCGTCAGTGCCAATGAATTTTACCGGGACTATGTCATAAAGGAAGGTCTCAAATCGTCGGGATACATTCCACTGTCGTCTAAAGAAGGTATCTTCGGTGCGGTGAGACTCTCCAGCCATACGGCATATCCCTTCTCCGAAGAAGACAAGAACCTCTTTTCCCTCATCGGCAACCGGATCGCCATTGCCCTTGAGAACGCGCGGCTTCACCAGGAATTAAAGGAATTCAGCCGTGAACTGCAGATAAAGGTGCGTGAGAAAACGACAAAATTGAAGGAATCCTATCGGAAGCTCCGACGCTCGGAAGAAAATTACCGGACCATGTTTGATGATGCGCCGAGCCCGATCATTGTCCTCGAAAAAGACAGTCTCGCCATCGTCGACGTCAACGCAACGGCTATTGATTGCTACGGATATTCACGACTGGAATTCTTCAAAATCTCCTTTACCGATTTGGGAACGCCGCTGAACCGGCAGATTCTCGAAGGGATCAACCGGCTTTCCTTCAATCGTACTCACTTCTATCCGAAAATGCTGTTCAAGAGGAAAGACGGAAGGACGTTCTATGTCAATCTGCACATTCGGCCGGTGACGTTTCTGGAGAAAAACTATATCATCGTTACCACGCCGGACGTGGACGATCACGTGCAGCGCGAGACACAGCTGATACAGGCGAGCAAGATGGCGACGCTGGGCACTATGGCCTCGGGTATCGCCCATGAGATCAACCAGCCCCTGAACGTGATACAGGTGTGCTCGGATTATCTCATGAAAGTGATTGGCAAGGGAGGCGATGAGCTGCCAAAGGACGACATCCGGGAGATGGCGCGTGAAATTCAGCAAAATGTCAAGAGGGCCGCGCAGACGATCCGCCATATGAAAGACTTCAGCCGCCAGTCGGCGGTGCGAAGCAGCCGGCTCAATATCAATGATCCCATACGAGATGTCTTCAAGATCCTCGGTCAGCAGCTGCGGGTGCATGACATCGATGTGGTGCTCGATCTGTCTCAGGAGCTGCCCTTGATACTGGCGGATCACAATCGACTGGAACAGGTATTCATGAACCTGGTCGATAACGCCAAGGATACCCTCGACGAGAGTGGTAAAATGGAGGAGTCCGATCAGCGGCGAAAGGAGATCAGGATTGCATCATTCGTCCTGGGTGACCGTGTGGTCGCAACCGTGACGGACAACGGAATGGGCATGTCCGATGACGTGAAGGATAAATTGTTCGAGCCCTTCTTTACCACAAAAGACGTGGGCAAGGGAACCGGTCTCGGCATCAGTATCAGTTACGGTATTGTTAAGGACTATAAGGGAACAATCGATGTGGAAAGCGTCCCCATGGAAGGAACGACATTTACCCTGACCTTCCCCATCGCACCGTGACTCTTTTGGGCCGTCTCAGAAAAAAAGACGGAAACAGAGGCGCCGCACCACTTTTTTGCGCTATGTGGTTGCCGGCAAGCACTCAAGAGATGACTTAGCCTGAAAAGAGTGGCAGCTTTTTTGTGATATGGCATGATTCAATGGAACCGATGAAAATACTGCTTATCGATGATGAGGAATCCATTGCCCGGGTTCTGTCGCGCTCTCTGGCCAGTGACGGACACGAAGTGACAGCGGCACTTAGTGGTGATGACGGGTTATCCCTGTTTGCTGCGGATTCGTTTCATATCGTTCTGACCGATTTGAGAATGCCGGGAACGGACGGTCTGGGCGTCCTGCAGGAGGTAAAACGAAAGGATCCCGATGTGGAGGTAATCGTCATCACCGGTCACGGGGACATGGATTCGGCGACGGCCGCACTGCGGTACGGTGCCTCGGACTTCATCAATAAACCGGTGACGGCGGAAGCAATTGATATCGCCCTCGAACGTGCCTGGGAAAAAATCACCATACGGAGGCAACTTGCCGCGTATACGACGAATCTCGAAAAGATGTTTCACGATGCCGTCGGCGAGGTAAAAAGACGGGCTGAATTCCAGGAAAAGATGATAACCAGTTCAAACGACGGTATCGTCGCCACGGACGAAAGGGGGCGTGTTATCATATTCAATCCGGGAGCGGAGCGGATCTTCGGATACACGCGGGATGAAGTTGTTGACAAGAGAACGACCCAGGACATCTATCCGGAGTGGCTGGGCAGGAAATTTGAGGATGTCTTGGCGGGGAGAGACACTCTCGATGACGTGAACGGGCAGGAGTTGACATTGACGGCAAAAGACGGTGAAAAAGTGCCGTCGCGCCTCTCCGGTGCGATCCTCTATCAAGACGATACGGTGATCGGCAGCGTGGGATTCTTCCGCGATCTTCGCGAGATCAAGCAACTACAGCAGGAACTGGTCAGACAGGAACGCCTCGTCGCAATCGGCCAAACCGTTGCCCGTCTCGCCCATTACATCAAGAACATCTTAACGGGCCTGAAGGGGGGCACGTATATTTTGAATATTGGACTTGACAAAGAGGATACGGATAAGATAAGAGCCGGTTGGGACGTTGTACAGAGGAATATCGGCAGAATATCCTCGCTTGTATCTGATTTGCTCTCGTACTCAAAGGATCGCGAACCTGATGTTCAGGACTGCTTCCCGAACGAGATTGTTGAGGATGTCTGTCAGTTGATGGAAGTAAAGGCGCGGGAGGGTGATATTGAACTCGTGAGGGATTTCGATCCCGCGATCGGGGAGGTAGCAATGGATCCCGACACGGTTCATCGCACCACTCTCAACCTGGTATCCAATGCCATTGATGCCTGTGCTTTCGATTTGAATACCGTAAAAGACTTCGAAGTGCGTGTGGAAACAAAGCGCGTCGGTGAATCGTCACTACAGATTGCCGTGACGGACAACGGTGCCGGTATGACTGGTGATGTCAAGGAAAAACTCTTTACCGCCTTCTTCAGTACAAAGCGGGGAAAGGGAACGGGGCTCGGGTTACTCGTTACGCAGAAACTGATACAGGAAAACGGAGGCACGATAAACGTCGTTTCGCAGGCGGGAGAGGGATCGACGTTTACCATGACACTTCCCTTTACAGAAGCCCGCCGGTAGGCACTCATACGTAGCTATTGAATCAGCGGAGGATCCGAAATGGCCAAGAAAGTCCTCGTTGTAGATGATGACCCAGACATTATAACGTTTGTTCGAACACTTCTTGAAGAAAACAATTACACCCCCCTCATTGCAAATAACGGCGAAGCCGGGCTTACTCTTGTTGAAGAGGAGAAACCGGACCTGATCATCCTCGATATCCTGATGCCCAAGCAGAGTGGTATCAAGTTGTATCGGGAGATGAAGACAGCAGAGTTTTTGAAAAATATACCCGTTATCGTGCTTTCCGGCATTGCCCGCCGGACGTTACTGAGATCACAGGAAGCCTTGACGGCATTCGATGATAAACCCGTTCCCGAACCGGAAGCGTATGTCGAAAAACCGGCGGAACCGGAAGAGTTGCTCGAATACATAAAAAAACTGATCGGCTGATTGCAATCTTTTGTCGTGTAAACGCCAAAAAGGTGGAGACGCGTGTGTTGTGCGAAGTTACGCATGCGAGCCGGTGAATGGAGAAGACCAAGGGTTGTGGTATGAAGGAGCGAACCTTACTCTTCGTGAGTGATTGTACAGAAGAAGAACAGCTTGTTGATGTGGTTTCCTGTGTTTCTCCCTTGATGAAGGCGGGATTTGGGAGAATTGACTGTTTTTCCCCGTACGGTTCCGACGAGTGGAAAAGGGCGCTCTCTTCCGTACACTGGGTGAAGAACCTCACCACGGGGAGTGACCTGACGGTGCAAGCGATTTTTGGGGCCGCTCGTCAGGCGGAGGCGGCATGTATTTGTCTCCATGTGAGAAAAAGAGACCGGTGGTCACTGATCAAGCGGTTGGTCGATCAAACGACGATGCCCCTCATCGTCATGGACAGCGGTACCGAAGGCGAACTACTCCTGGATCACGTTGTCCTGGCGGTCGATTCCTTTCTGCCGTCTGAAGACGACCTTCGGTTTTTGCTCAGTCTGAAAGACGCCGTCGGCGAGCTGGAAATCATACACGTCATCACGGAAAAGTTGACGGTGCGCGGTTTGCTCGATTTGAAGGGCCGTCTCGCCGCGTTCCGTAAGATTTGTCTTAACAACGGTATTGATGCGGAGTCCCATATTTATGCGGGCAAAACGGTTGACGAGATTATGACGGCGACCGGCGATTATCGCGGTACGGTGATTGTCGTGGGTACGACTGCTCACGGTTCATCATCTCAGCGGCTGTTCCGAGAACAGAACGCCGTTAAAGTGATGCAGCGGTCTTCCGTCCCCGTCATCGTTGTGCCGCTTAAAAGTGAGTAGGATCGATACAATGGAAGTGACCCTCTTGATACAGGCCATCGAAGATTCTTTCCGTGTCGTGGAAGAATCCCGAAAAAACGCGGAGGAATTGCTGAAAACAGGATGCCGCGTGACGGCGGAAGTACGAAATGTCGAAGAAGACAAGATCAGGGCATTCCTCACCGGTGCACACCAGTCAAAGGTGAAAATTCAGAATTTTGTGGTCACCTTCCTGATAATGATGGTTTTCTGGGCACTCCTGTCGGGCAAGTTCGATCTCTTTCACCTCTCCTTGGGGGTAATCTGTTCCGGAATTGTCGCTTATTTCGGACACAGCCTCATATTCCATAATGTCAGGGTCGGTGACACACGGCTCATTGCATGGCGGTTTGTCAAGTATGTTCCCTGGCTTTTGTATCAAATCATACTGTCGAACTTCCATGTCGCCTATCTCGCCCTGTCGCCGAAGATGCCCATCAATCCGTCGATAATCGAGTTTCCGTCGAAACTGGAGAGCGACATTTCCTACGTGACACTGGCTAATTCGATTACCCTGACACCGGGAACAATAACGATGGATATCGACGAAGATAATTTTATCGTTCACGCCCTGTCGGACAAGGTTGCGGATGATCTCAAATCGGGCGATATGGAAGATCGGGTGGCTCATATATATATGGAGGCCGATCATCTCTATGTTCAGGACGTGCTCGACATGTCTCAAATTTTTTCAAACATAGCAAGGTGAGAGAACGATGGTATTCCGCAGCGAAGATGTTATAGTCAAAACAATTTCCCGCATACTCGTCCCCTTCATTCAATTATATGCACTGTATGTCATCATGCACGGTCATTACAGCCCCGGGGGAGGATTCCAGGGGGGGGTTATTCTTGCCGCAAGTTTCATTCTCATGCTCCTGACCTACGGATACGGTGAAACAAAGGAACGCATTTCGGAAAGGCTCGTAAATCTCCTTAGTAGCATCGGTGTGCTTATCTATGCCGGTATCGGATTGCTCTGTCTCCTGCTGCTCGGAAATTTCCTCGATTACTCTCAGTTGGCTCGCATTCTTCCTGTAGAAGCGGCGCGGGCGCGTTCTCTTGGAATCCTCGGGGTTGAACTGGGTGTCGGAATGGCCGTCATGGCCGTTATGATATCAATATTTCTTGACATTTCCTCCGGTGGGGTCGTCCCGGATGACACGGACGCCGGTGACGAAGAATAACGGAGATCGCTTCCGGCGCGAGCGGAGGCGCCTCACGGTATGTCATTGATGCGAGGTAACGGATGAACACCTTTTTACTTACCGTTGGTATTGCGCTATGTGTGCTGGCTATCCTGGTTCTGTACCGTGTTGTGTTCGGACCGGGCGTTTTCAACAGGATCGCCGCCATATCGGCCATCGGGACGAAAACGCTCATTATCCTGTTGATTTTTGGGTTCTTCTACGGGCGTGTTGAAATGTTTATCGATATTTCGCTGGTTTATGCCCTGCTCAACTTCATCGGGTGTGTGGCGGCCGCGAAATATCTGGAAATGGAAAGAGAGCGATGATGGAGATGCTTCAAACGATCATTGCAGCGGTATTAATCCTGGGAGGCCTCTTCTTTTTCGCCACGGCGACAATCGGACTTCTTAGATTTCCCGATTTTTTCTCCCGTCTTCACGCGACGGGAAAGGGGGACACACTCGCCGTAACGCTGTCACTCCTGGGGCTGGCCGTCTATGAAGGTTTTTCCCTGACCGGTATCAAGATCCTGGTGATCGCCGTCTTCATGTTCCTTGCCCAGCCGACGGCCACACACGCCATTTCGCGGGCGGGTATCCGGTGTAAACTGAAACCATGGATGAAAGGGGACGAGAGAAAGTGAATGTCATCTTTGATATCGTCATTCAATTGTTCGTCGTCATCACGGCCGTCGCCGCGATTACAGTGAAAGATCTGTTGAGTGCCGTCATGATTCTCGGCGCCTACAGTTTTTTCATGTGCCTCATGTGGACGCAGATGGGCGCGGTTGATGTCGCCTTTACGGAGGCGTCAGTCGGCGCGGGCATCAGCACGATACTCATGATCGCCGCCGTGTTCAGGACGACAAGGAGGTCGAAAGATTGAAGTTCCTCAGTCTCGTTGTAACAGTGATTACCGGTGCGTTTCTCGTCTACGGGACCATTGACATGCCGGCGTGGGGTGATGCTGATTCTCCGGCAAGCCGGCACGTATCGCCGCGCTACATCGAAAAGACGGAAATTGAAACGGCGACGCCGAATATTGTTACTTCCGTCCTGGCGGACTACCGAGGATATGACACGCTCGGTGAGACCACGGTCATCTTCACCGCAGGCATGGCGTGCATACTGCTTTTGAGAAGGCGGAAACGTTCATAACAGAGGGCCGATCTCTGTGCCGGAGCGGCCATCTCGCACAAGGGGCAATGGTTATGCTGGAATTTATCGTCGGAAAGTACAACTTCTGGATTTATATCATTCTCATGATGATCGGTTTCTACGCCATGATCGCGAAAAACAACCTCGTGAAAAAGATCATCGGAATGAATATCTTTCAGACATCAATCATTCTGTTTTTCATTTCCATTGCCTATAAGAAAGGCGGAACGCTTCCCATTCTGTATCACGCTCATGCTCATGGGGAGCAGGCATATTCCGTGGCGGAATACATAAACCCCCTGCCCCATGTCCTGATGCTGACGGCTATTGTCGTCATGGTGGCGACACTTGGTGTCGCCCTGGCGATCGTGATCATGATTTACCGCAAATACCATACACTTGAAGAAGATGAAATCCTGAAGGCGTCGAAATGATAGTAGAACAATCTCCCGCTTTAATTGTTGTCATTCCCCTGATATGTGCTCTCGCCACCCCCATTGTCGGGCTGGTCAGAAAGGAGTGGTGTTACTACTGGGTGCTCCTCAGTCTCCTGGCGGCAACGGTGTTCTCCATCGTGACCATGGGCCGTGTTCTTTCCGATGGTACCATCCGCTATTTTCTCGGTAACTGGGATCCGCCCTACGGCATCGAGTACGTCATCGATCACCTGAATGCCATGATGCTCGTCCTTATAACAGGGATTTCCTTTCTCGTCGCCTTTCATTCGAAGGAGAGTGTCGCCGACGAAATGCCCGGCAGGACCGTTTTCTTTTATACCGTCTTTCTCCTTCAGGTGACGGGTTTCATCGGCATCGTCATTACGGGCGACGTTTTCAACCTGTACGTTTTTCTGGAAATCGCCTCATTGGCGGGATACGCGCTCGTTGCCATCGGTGAGGACGGGGCGCCGCTGGCCAGCTTCCGGTACATCATTCTCGGCACGGTGGGCGCCTGCTTTTACCTCCTCGGCGTCGGGTATCTGTACATGGTGACAGGGTCGCTGAACATGCTCGATCTGGCACAGCTCCTGCCCGAACTTTACCACTCCAAAGTGATTCTCGTGGCCTTCGCCTTTTTCATGGTGGGGGTGGCCGTCAAGATGGCGCTTTTCCCGCTTCACGTCTGGCTGCCCGACGCGTACACGAAGGCCCCGTCTGCGAGCAGCGCCCTGCTTGCCCCGCTCATGACGAAGGTGGCCGCCTATGTCATGATTCGCATCATGTTCACCATATTCGAGCCCTGTTTTTCCATGGAAATGCTGCCGGTAACGGCGGTCCTGTCATGGGCGGCGGTGATCGCCATTGTTGCCGGTGCCGTCATGGCCCTTGCCCAGCGGGACCTGAAGCGAATGCTCGTCTATATCCTCGTCAGTGAAGTGGGCTACATCGCCCTCGGCGTGGGACTTGCCAACAGGAACGGTCTCACCGGGTCGATCCTGCATATTCTGAACGACGCGTGCATGATGATGACGCTCTTTCTCATCGTCGGGGCCATTGTCTACAAGGCGCGGACGCGGACCATTGCCGATTTCCGCTTTCTTCACCGGAAGATGCCGCTCACCATGGGGGCACTGGTCATTGCCGGCCTGTCCGTTATCGGCATTCCCCCCACCTGCGGATTTTTCAGCAAGTGGTATCTTATTCTTGGGGCCGTGGACGCCAAACAGTGGATCTTCGCGGTGGTGCTTCTCCTGAGCAGCCTGTTGAATGCCGTGCTGTTCTTCCGCGTTATCGAGTATGCCTATCTCGAACCGCGTGCGGAGGACGCGCACGGTCATGACGATGAGGGTGTGATCATTCGTATGGAAGAGGCCCCGGTCACGATGCTACTTCCCATATACGCCGGTGTGGCGGGGATATTTCTGTTCGGTATATACAGCGGAGAAATTATTTCGACTCTCATTCAGTATGCCGTTCCGACATGTTTCTGAAAAATCGATGAGGGATGATTAATGGAGGTTATATTCTCAGTTCAGCCGCTTGCGGCAGTTCTCGTTGTCTTGGGGGGCGCTTTTCTGATTCTGTTTACGGGAGAGCATCGCAGAAATCTCAGAGAGACATGGACGATTCTCACATCGCTGATTCTCTTTTCACTTGTCGTGTCCCTGACGCCGACAATCCTGCGCGGCGGTCTTATTGAATTTACCCTCATACAGCTCACGGAGGGCGTGGCGCTCCAGTTTCGGGTCGACGAATTCGGCATGTACTTCGGACTCCTTGCGTCGGGCCTGTGGATACTCACATCGTTCTATTCCATCGGGTACGTGCGCGGCCTGAACGAACACGGTCAGACACGCTACTTCTTCAATTTCGCTATCTGTATCATGGCGGCCATCGGGATTGCCTTTTCGGCGAACCTGCTGACCCTCTTCGTCTTTTACGAAATCCTCACCGTTGCCACCTATCCCCTCGTCATTCATAAGGAGACATCTGAGGCTATTATGGGTGGGAGGAAGTATCTCGTCTATACCCTGACGGCGGGCGTGGTAATCCTCTTCGCCGCCATCTGGATTTACAGCATGACGGGAACGCTCGATTTCACACCCGGTGGATTTGTGAAAGGACACGGCACAAGTACCACCCTCACACTCCTGTTTTTTCTCCTTATCGCGGGTTTCGGCGTCAAGGCGGCGATCATGCCGCTCCACGAATGGCTGCCCACGGCCATGGTGGCACCCACGCCGGTCAGTGCACTTCTCCATGCCGTTGCCGTCGTGAAGGCGGGTGTTTTCGGTTGTCTGCGCGTCATCCTCTACGTTTTCGGACCGGAGGTGCTCCACGAACTTGATCTCTGGCTGATTCTCGCATATATCACGGCATTTACCGTTATCACGTCGGGTCTCTACGCGCTGGCACAGGACAATCTCAAACGCAGGCTGGCCTTCTCCACGATCAACAATCTGTCCATTATCGTCATGGGAGCGGCGCTCATCACGCCCAGCGCAGTTACGGGAAGCATCTTTCATATCGGTAGTCACGGGTTCATGAAGATCACACTGTTCTTCGTCGCGGGTGCCATCTACGTCAAGACGCACAAACAGAATATCAGTGAACTGGACGGCATCGGTCGGCAGATGCCGATCACTATGGGGGCTTTCGCCATAGCGGCGGCGGGCGTGGCGGGAACGCCGCCCGTCTGTGGTTTCATCAGCAAGTGGTACCTGGCACTGGGTTGCCTGGACGCGAAGCAGATCGTTTTTCTCTTCGTCCTGCTCACGAGTGCCATGCTTGATATCGCGTACTTTTTCCCCATCATTTTCAATTCCTTCTTCAAGAAGCCGAAAGACGGGTTTGTGCTCCACTTCGATGAGGCACCCATGATGATGGTCATTCCCCTGTCGCTGACGGCGATCATATCGGTCGTCCTGGGCATATTCCCCAGCGCCATCTTCAACTTTTTCAACCTGGCGTCACTGGCGGCGACAAAGATATTCGGAGGCATGTAACAATGGTAAAAAAGTGGACCATGATTCTCATCATCCTCGGCATTTTCTTCGCGGCGTTGTCATTCGTGTTTCCGACGCATCACCCGCACTTTTTCTGGGAGCACCTGTCCATCTTCGATACCCTCTACGGCATCGTCGGCTGTCTTGTGCTCATAGTTGTTGCTGAATCGCTCGGCCACTTCTGGCTGCAGAAGGATGAGGATTACTATGATAAGTAACGCTATTCCCCCCGCATTCATCTACATCATCGGCGCCCTGATCATACCGCTGATACGGGTGCGCTGGCTGAAGCAGGCAGTTCTCCTCCTGATACCGGTGCTTGCCTTCGTTGATCTTCTCTCCATGCCGGGCGGCACTTACTGGTTCTACAAATTTCTCGGCTATGATCTCATTATGGGCCGGGTAGATAAGCTGAGTCTCTGTTTCGGCTATATCTTCGTCATTATCTCCTTTATCGGCATGACCTACGCGCTTCACGTCAAGGAAGACGGACAGCACGTGGCGGCCTATTTCTACGTGGGCAGCACTCTCGGTGTGACATTCGCCGGCGATGTGTTCACGCTCTTTCTTTTCTGGGAGATCATGGCCGTATCCTCCGTTTTTCTGATCTGGTACCGGGGCGACAGGCTCGCCCTCAACGCGGGATTCAGGTACATCCTCGTCCACATCTTCGGCGGCTGTGCGCTCCTTGCCGGGGTCATTGTCTACGTGTCTCATACGGGATCGATCACCTTCGATTATATCGGCCTGGAGAGTGCCGGCGGCGGTCTCATTCTGCTCGGTTTCATCATCAATGCCGCGGTACCGCCGGTTCACGCCTGGCTTGCCGACGCCTATCCCGAGGGAACGGTGACGGGCAGCGTCTTCCTCAGCGCATTCACCACGAAGAGCGCCGTTTACGTTCTGCTTCGCTGTTATCCGGGAACGGAGATTCTCGTGTGGATGGGGGCTATCATGACGGTCTACGGCGTGATCTTCGCCATTCTTGAAAATGATATCCGCCGCCTCCTGGCCTATCACATTATCAGTCAGGTGGGATACATGGTCTGCGGCGTCGGGCTCGGGTCGGATCTGGCACTGAACGGTTCGGTGGCCCATGCCTTCTGTCACATTCTCTACAAAGCACTCCTTTTCATGGGGGCGGGTGCCGTGATCCATGTAACGGGACTCCGGCGCCTGACGGACATGCGGGGACGCGATCTTTACAAACAGATGCCCTGGGCCATGACCATGTACGTCATCGGCGGTCTCTCCATCTCGGCGGTGCCGCTGTTCAACGGTTTTATCAGTAAGACGATGATTGTCGCCGCCTCGGGAGAACTGCACCGGCCTGTGATTCATCTCCTGATCCATCTCGCGTCCATCGGGACGTTTCTCTCCGTGGGATTGAAGCTTCCCTACAGCGCGTGGTTCGGGAGACGCTTCGAAGGACCGCGGGAACCCATTGCCGGGGCGAAAGAACCGCCGCTCAACATGCTTATCGCCATGGGCATGGCCTCGTTCGCCTGCATCTTTACGGGTGTGTATCCGCAGGTGCTCTACAATATTCTGCCCTGGCCCGTTGATTATCATCCCTACACGATCCCGCATGTGATCAACGCGTTGCAGATGCTGACCATGACATTGCTTATTTTCTGGCTCCTTGTTCCGAAACTGGCGACAAAAGAAACGATTACCCTCGATCTGGACTGGTTCTACCGCATGCCGGCACGGTTACTCCAGTATTTCTGTGACGTGCATTTAAACGGGCTGCGGGACTATATCCAGGCACGGCTTTCCCGCGCAACGGCGGAGGCGGGTGATTTGTCAAAGAATCCCTTTACGGCAGCGTCCGTCATTGCCGATTCGATGAAGCTGAACGTCATGCCTGAGAGCGACGGGAAGAAGGCGTTTGCCGCACAACTGGCGGCGTTGAAAGAAAGGGTCTATGACGAGGATCGGTATCGCACACCCATCGGGTGGAGCGTCCTTTTAAGCGTCTGTTTTATATTCATTTTTACACTCGTTTATTTCATTTCTAACGCGTAAAGCGCGGTTCAGTGTCAGACAAGAAAGCGCCCTCGGCATCTCCGTGCCGAGGACGCTTCTGTTCAACGGAAAACAGAATGGTCAGTTTCCGGGTTTGATGCGATTACAGCCGTTTTTATCTGACGATTATCGTCGTTGCCCCGTTATGTGCACAAGAGACAGGTTCAATAATTCGGTGATTACGATGCCGCTTCGACGGCATGGCAATGTGCCCGCTACCGGGTCATAGCGGATATGAGAGGAATTTCTTCGGCAAAGATGCCGATATTTTTGCTTGCGTGTATGCCATTGGTATCATCGATCATGACGAAAGCAAGGTCAGGTTGTATCGATACGATGGCCGATGCCTTCTCGAGACCGAGAATGAAAAAGGCCGTCGCATAGGCATCGGCAATGGCAGGGTCATCGGCGAAAACGGTGACACTTTTCATGCCCCGTGCGGGGAAGCCCGTTCGCGGATCGATGATGTGGTGATATCGGATGCCCTCGTAGGTGAAGTACTTTTCGTAGTCACCGCTCGTGGCGACGGCGCAGTCGTTGCGGATGGAGAAACGCCGGATGAGGCGCGCGGGGTCGACAGGATTTCTGATACCGCATGTCCACGGTTCCGCACCCTTTCTTCCCGAAAAATAGAGATCGCCGCCCGCGTTGATGATGAAATGCTCGATACCTGCCGACCGCAGCATGGTCGCGGCCCGGTGTGCGGCAAAGCCTTTTGCGATGCCCCCGAGGCCGATCGCCATACCCGGTTTATCGAGGAAGAGTGACCGCCGCGTATGATCGATGCGCACGCGATGATAATCAACATAACTCTGCGTCCTCCTGACGGCGTTGTCCGTGGGCGGTGAAACGCGTTTTGTCACGTCCCATAATTTTCCCAGTGGCTTGAAGGTGATGTCGAAGGCGCCGCCCGTTGCTTCGGAGACGGCGATGGCGCAGTCAAGGATGGCGATGACGTCATCCGGGACGGATACGGATTCTTTACCCGCCAGAGCGGCGACGCGGGATATGGGACTTTCCGGGATGTATTCACTCAATAGCTGTTCGAGACGGACGATCTCATTGAAGATACTGTCTGTTATGCGTATAAAGTCGTTGTGCGACAGGGGATCGGCGATCTTGAGGGAAAAGACCGTTCCCATAAGCGCCCTCTCACGGGAGCGCACAGGGGGAGCATTGTCGTTCTGAACACGATACGCGAGATATAGACTCACACAGAGAAAGAGAACTGCTCCGGCGGTGATAACGGTGCGTCGGTTCATACCATCATTTGACGAGACCGGAGAATCCCATGAAGGCCATGGCAAGGATGGCCGCCGTAACGAAGGAGATGGGCACGTTCCTGAAAGGTCCCGGAATGTCCGCCTCGTCCAGTTTCTCCCGGATGCCGGCGAAAATAACGATGGCCAGGGTAAAGCCGAGAGCGGAACAGAACGCGAAAAGGAGTGCCAGGAAGAAGGAGTATTTCATCTGAATGGACAGGATGGCAACACCAAGGATGGCGCAGTTTGTTGTAATCAACGGCAGGTAAATGCCGAGGGCGCTGTACAGCGGTCTGCTCACTTTTTTCAGGACGAGCTCGACGACCTGCACGAGGGAGGCGATGACGAGGATGAATATGACCGTCTGCATGAATTCGATGTGAAACGGTTCCAGGACGAGGTAGTGCAGGATGTACGTAATCGCCGTGGCCAGCGTCATGACGAAGGTGACGGCCATGCCCATGCCCGCCGATGTGCTGACGCGTTTCGATACGCCCACGTATGGACAGATGCCGAGAAAACGCGCAAAGACCACATTGTTGACGAAGATGGCGCTGATAACGACAAGCAGGACCGTTTTCATTTCGTTGCCCCCATTTTCTTTTCGAGTGCCACCACGCCGGCGATCATGACACCGAGTGTTAAGAAGGCGCCGGGCGGGAGAACGAAGACGAGAATCGGCGGGAAGGCATCGGCGAAAAGCGATATGCCGAATATGGTGCCATTCCCCAGAATTTCACGGATCGACGCGAGGATGAGGAGGGCCAGCGTGAAACCGCATCCCATACCCAGGGCATCCAGGATGGAAAAGGCAAGACTGTTTTTACTGGCGTAGGCCTCCGCACGACCGAGGATGATGCAATTCACCACAATGAGGGGGATAAAAATACCGAGGGCCTTATTCAACTCCGGCGAAAAAGCCTGTATGAGCAGATCGACAATGGTGACGAACGTGGCGATCACCACGATATAAGATGGTATGCGCACCTTGTCGGGAATGAATCGGGCGATGAGAGAGATCACGATGTTTGAACCAAGGAGGACGAACATCGTCGCGAGACCCATTCCGATGCCGTTGATAGCCGTCGTGGTAACGGCGAGAGTGGGACAGAATCCGAGAAGCAGTCGCAAGACCGGATTCTCCTTGATAATACCTTTTGCAAATTCGTGATAGGCACCCATGTTCCACCTTTGTGTCAATCGTTATCCATGATACTTTTTTTCGAAGAGCGAGAGGCCTCTCGTCAGGGCATCGATGATGGCGCGCGACGAGATCGTTGCCGCCGTCACGGCGTCAACATCGCCGCCGTCCTTTTTCACATTCCAGCGGAAACCGTTAGACAGCGATTTGCCCGCAAACTGGCTCCGGAATTCGGAGTCGGCGATCTTGATGCCCAGGCCCGGTGTCTCTTTTGTTTCGATGATTGTGTAGTCATAGATCGTGCCATTCCCCCGTGAAATTCCCACGAGGACGGCAATACGACCGCCATACCCTTTTTCCGTGAAGGTCTCGACGGCGACGCCCCGAAGGGTGTCTTTTTCCGAAAAGACTTCGTAGTAGACAGCGTCATTATCGTGTACGGGGTTCACCTTTTGAATATCAAAGGGAAATATTTCCTGCAGGGCCGTCAGCGTCTGCTGTTTTTTCGCCGCGGCGATCGGTTCCGTAGTGACCACATTCACGCCGGCGAGCAGCGCAGACGCAACCAGGCAGATCAGACTGAGGACGACAACCGGTCGTATCATGATTGGCGGGCCTCCTTTTTCTTTTTGAGAGCGACAAAATCCCAGCGGTCGAGAAGAGGAACGAAGGCGTTCATGATTAAAATGGAGAAGGCGACCCCCTCGGGATATCCGCCGAAGAGTCGGATGATACCCGTCAAAAGACCGCACCCGATGCCGAAGATTATCTGTCCGCGGAAGGACATGGGCGAGGTCACCCAGTCCGTTGCCATGAAAAAGGCGCCGAGCATGAGACCGCCCGTGAGGAGATGAAAAACGGGCGAGGCGTATTGTGTCGCATCGAGAAGATAGAAGATGCCGGTAAAAGCGAAGGTTGTTCCGATGAAAGAAAGGGGAATGGTCAGGGTTATATACCCGCGTATGTACAGGACAGCTGCACCGAGGAGAATTGCCAGGGCCGATGTTTCACCCATGCTCCCCGTGATCTCGCCGAAAAAAAGTTTCCAGAAATGCATGTCAGCAACGGCGGCGGCACCTTCGGTTTTCAAAAGACCCAGCGGCGACGCGGCGGAGATCATGTCCACGGCAAACGGTTCGGGCCATGCCGTCATGGCCACGGGAAAGGAAATGATGAGGAAGACCCGCCCCACCAGGACGGGATTGAATGGATTGTATCCCAGGCCGCCGAAGAGCTCTTTCGCAATGACGATACAGACAAAGGCCCCCATGATTATCATCCAGTAGGGCAGTGTCGCGGGTATGTTCAATGCAAGCAGAAGACCTGTCACAACGGCGCTTCCATCGAAGCAGGTGAGGTGCTTCTTCTTTCTGATCTTGTTGATGACAAATTCGAAGAAGATGCACGACAGCACCGATAGAGCAGTGACCCAGAACGCGCGGAATCCGAAGTAGTAGAATGAAGCCGCCGTTGCCGGAATCAAGGCGATTGCCACGGTGTACATGACGCGTTCGATACTCTCGCCCGATCGAATATGTGGTGCGTATGAGACAGTGAGCCGCTCTCCCTGTGCTGGCATAGTTTCTTACCTCTTCTGATGTGCGGCCATCGCTTTACCGTATTTGATCCAGTGAACGATATCGCGTTTCGACGGACAGACATAGGTGCAGCTTCCGCATTCCATACAGTCGTTCAATCCATAGCATGGAAGCTCGTCGAAATGCTGATTTTGGGCAAGATTAGCCATCAACCACGGTTCCCGGCCCTGCGGGCACGCCACAATGCATTTCCCGCACCGAACACAGGCCCGTTCCCGCAATGATTCGAGCTTCTCATTTTCGATGAAAAGGATGCCCGATGTCGTCTTGGTGACGGGAACATCGAAGGTATGTTGGGCGCGTCCCATCATGGGACCGCCCACGATGAGTTGATTGATGTCGCCGACGATGCCGCCGCAGTAATTAATCACGTCTTCTATCTTTGTGCCGATGGTGACGGACAGGTTCTTCCTGTTTCGTATCTGCATGCCCGAAACGGTCAGCACGCGTTCAACGAGCGGCTTGTTCTTGGCAATGGCCTCGTAAATGGCATAGATCGTTGCCACATTGTGAACGAGGCAACCCACGTCGAAGGGCAATTGTCCCTCGAGCATCGTGCGGCCCGTTATCGTATTGATGAGCTGTTTTTCACATCCCTGGGGGTATTTCGTTTTCAGGGGGACAACCGTGAAGGACCGGCCCCGTGAATAATTTTTCATGATACTGATAGCGTCGGGTTTGTTCGCTTCAATGCCGATGTAGATGGTGATGTCCTTCTGAAAAAGGGATGCCGCTATCTCCAGACCCTTGAGCACCTCGCTTGGTTTTTCCAGCATGAGGCGGTAATCCGGCGTCAGGAACGGTTCGCACTCCGCTCCGTTTAAAATGAATGTATCGACGGTCTTGTCCTTGGGCGGGTTGAGTTTTACGTGAGAGGGGAAGCCCGCGCCGCCCATTCCGACAATGCCGGCATCCTGGATCTTTTTCAATTTTTCGTCCCGTGACAGTGATCCGGGATCAACATCGCAGTTAAGCCCCTCCGCCCATTCTTCGCGGCCGTCCGCTTCGATGACAATCGCCTCCGCGTAAATTCCGTTCGGGGCGGGAACTCGCTCTCCCACCGATTTGACCGTTCCGCTTGTGGTGGCATGAATGTTGGCGCTGATGTACCCGTCCGCCTCGGCGATAAGCTGTCCCTTCGTGACGATATCACCCTTTTCGACAATGGGCCGCGCCGGCTTTCCGAGATGCTGGCTGAGCAGGACCGTTACAACGCCCGGTGTCGGCAGCTTTTCAATCTGCACATCCGCGGTGATCTTATTTTCAGGCGGATGAACACCGCCGCGTTTGAAGGTCTTCATTGATCTATTAATCCTTTGTCTTTATCGGGTCATGGATAAGGACGATGGAATTCGTCGGGCACACGTCGGCACAGACCCCGCAGGCAACACAGGCATCCTGGTCGATAACAGCACAGTTGTCCTCCATATTAATGGCATCAGCGGGGCACTCCTTCACGCACCGCTGACAGGCGATACAGCCGACATCACAATACTTGCGTGTCAGGTTGCCCTTGTCCCGGGAACTGCAGGCCACGTAATACCGCCACGCCGACCGTTCCGTCATTTCCAATACCTGGGTCGGACATTCGCTGATACAGAGTGCGCATCCCACGCATCGCTCGCCGTCAATGTGGACCAAGCCGTCGGAAAGCGACAGCGCGTCGTAGTTACAGGCGTTGAGACACGACCCGAGACCGATACAGGCATAGGGGCATAACTTTGTTCCGTGAAATACCTGCAGGGCGGCCCAGCAGTCCATGATGCCGTGATAACGGGCTGTCTCCTTTGAGACGGCGTTACTTCCCTGACACCGGACGGTACAGACGAGGGGTTTGGCGCCCGAAAGGGTCATGCCCAGCACCTCGCCGATTTTTGCCATTGTTTCTTCATCGGCCACGGGGCATACCGCGGTTGCGTCCTTCGTTTCAACAAGAGCCGCCGCAAGCTGCGCACATCCGGGGTACCCGCAGGCACCGCAGTTTGCACCGGGAAGCAGTGTCGTCACTTTTTCGATCATGGGATCTTCATAGACGTAATACTTTTTGGAGACGAAAACGATACAACCGCCGAGTACAATGGCGGTAACGGTCAGGCTTACAACAGGTATGAGAATCGATTCAACCATGGCTTCCACCGGGTAGCGTGAGATCGCTTAAAATCCGCAAAGTTGTCGTACAATATGTTCCAGAATTCACCATTCATTCCGGAATGATCGGTTTGCCTCGGGGTGTCGCCTGATGAGCGATTATTCTCGATAGTTACAACTCAAATAAGGTGCTTATCGGTATCAGAAAGGTATGGTGATGTCAAGACTAATTTGACGCATCAGCGAGCAAAAACACGTACCGGATGAGAGCGAACCTTTGACTTGGTGACGTCACAGAAAACACGTGAGCACGTCTCAATACGGGGTTGTCGGGATGACTGTCCTTCCCGGTACGACGAGGAGTTACGTCCCTTGACACGGATGAAAACGTGATTATCTTATGAAAAAGAGAAGATAAAATAGTTAATTTTAACAATTAATTAACTATTAATTATGCATATATTGCACAGGAAAGGAGGGGTTATCATGTTTCTGACAGATCTGAGCAGGATGGGATGGATGAACGATCCGTGGCGTGAGATGGATCGTCTCGACCGTGAGATGAGGCGTCTCTTCTCCGGTCAGATGATGCCCTTTACACGCGGTTATCCCGCCATCAATGTGTGGACCGGGGAGGACGACCTGATTGTCACGTCCGAAATAGCCGGTATCGATCCGGAGAAGATCGATATCGCCGTTGAGGATACCGTTCTCACCATCAGCGGGTCCCGTTCGTCGGAGGAATTGAAGGAGACCGAATCATTCCACAGGCAGGAACGGCCCTACGGTGATTTCAAGAGAACCGTCCATCTCCCCTTCCGCGTTGATGCGAACGCGGTGGACGCGCGGTATGAAAAGGGTGTCCTCACCGTCCGGCTTCCCCGGCGGGAAGAAGACAAGCCGCGAAAGATAGAGATCGCATCCGAATAGGAGGTGGTGACCATGGCAGCGAAAGAACAGGAACTCGAAATAAAGAAAGAACAGACGCCCGCTGAAACGGAGAGTACACGCGACCGGCGTGTGTATTCACCGAAGGTGGATATCATCGAGCGTGCTGACGATATCGTGCTCTCGGCGGACATGCCGGGAGCGAACGAAGGCAGTGTGGACGTGACGCTGGACAAGGGTATCCTGACGATACAGGGCATGGTTGACGCTCAATACTTTGAGAATTACCGTCTGACCTATGCTGAATACGGTGTCGGAGATTATCGGCGCTCCTTTACCATACCTGACACGATCGATAGGGACACAATTTCAGCGGTAGTGAAAAACGGTGTTTTGACGCTGACGCTTCCGAAAGCGGAGCCCGAAAAACCGAAAAAAATACACATAAAGGCCCAGTAAACAGAAAGGAGGGAATGGATATGACCATCAGAGATCTTGTTACGCGAAACAGGGAACGGCGGAACCTTCCCGTATGGCGTGAAAGAGAGCATCCTTTCTCTTCACTGCAAAAACAGATGAATGAGCTGTTCGATTCCTTTTTCACCGGTTTTGAGCGAAGTCCTTTCGGCGCCCTTGAGGAGTGGCAGGGCGAGTTCATGCCGACGGTCGACGTGAGAGAAAGCGATAAGGAGATAACCGTTTCGGCCGAACTGCCCGGAATGGACGAGAGGGATATTGATGTATCTCTCTCCAACGACGCGTTGACACTGAAGGGAGAGAAGAAAGAGGAGAAGGAAGAGAAAAACAAAAGCTACTGGCATGTGGAACGGCGGTACGGTTCATTTCACCGCGTCATTCCACTTCCGGAAGGTGTTGAAACGGAGAAAGTGTCCGCAACGTTCAAGAATGGCGTGCTCACCATCACGGTACCCAAGTCGGCGAAAGCGGGGTCAGCGAAGAAGAAGATTACCATACAATCCGAATAACACAACACCTGCGCTGATGGAAGCCCCGGAAAAATCTTCCGGGGCTTTCTTTCTTCGGCACCGTGTCATTGCACCCCGGAAAGTTCGGTTGACGGGTTACTGTGTGGGTGATCATGCGTCATATTATGATAAACCAGATGGGTGACACCACTGTGGAAAGATTTCATACAGCGATTCTTCTCCATTGATTTCAAATTGACGAGGATGAATGCGGTTTGAGCTGGGGTATACATTCCTGTATACTGCAAGTACGGCGTTACGGTTTTGAGAAACATAGGGATGATGTCCGGAATCGTTCGCTGATAGCTTAAGGATACGATTTTTTGAGATTTTGCCCTACGACTATGGGAAGTATGAGGTAAGAGAATATCGAGCACAACAGGATTGATATGACAGGTACCACATCAGCAGTACAGTCGTTTCATGGGGGCGATGATCTCATCGTCGTCTCGGGTGTAACGAAAGCTTTCGACGATGTAACGGCCGTGGACGGAATTAATTTCACCGTCACCGGCGGGGAGCTTTTCGGCTTTCTTGGTCCCAACGGAGCAGGGAAGACAACGACAATCACCATGCTGACCGGGCTGGCCCGTCCGGACGGGGGAGACATCCGGATTGCCGGTCTTGACGTAACGCGGAAGACAAAGTCGGCACAGCACCTGATCGGTGTCGTCCCCGACGAGAGCAATCTTTATCCGGAGCTGACCGGTTTCGACAACCTGTGTTTCTGCGCCTCCCTGTACGGTATGCAGAAAGGAGAGCGCTGGTCGCGCGCCGCGGCACTGCTGGAAACCTTTGGTCTCGATGACGCAGCACAAAGAAAGTTCGCCACCTATTCCAAGGGCATGAAGCGAAAACTCACCATTGCTGCCGGGATCATCCATGACCCGCCGATCCTGTTCCTCGACGAGCCCACAACGGGCATCGATGTCGCCAGTGCCCGGCTGATCCGCGAGATCGTTGACGATCTCCATCGGAGGGGCACAACCATTTTTCTCACTACACACTATATCGAAGAGGCGGAGAGGCTCTGCGACCGCATCGCCTTTATCGTGAATGGCAGAATCGTGGCAATGGATACTGTCGAGCATTTGGTGGCGCCCGTGAAGGACCGGCATGTGATGGAGCTGACAGTCATGAAAGCCGATAAGTTCCTCGTAACGGCCCTCGCCGCAGCGTTTCCATTCTGGGACATCATGATGATTTCACCCGGCCGCATCCGCGTTGAGGCGGCCGAGCCTATCGTCGTCGGACCCCTTGTTCGTGCCATCGAGGAGCGTGGGGGAGAAGTGATGGAGGCGCGCCGCCTCCGACCGTCGCTGGAAGATGTTTTCGTCCGTGTCACGGGTATTGAGGCGGATGTCATGAAGAAGGAAAAGGAAAAGCGGGGAGGCGGCGCATGAAAGGATGGATCGCCTTCTGGAATATCGTCCGCAAGGACATGTATTCTTACTACCTTAAGCCGCCCAATGTCAGCTGGGGGTTAATCTTCCCCGTGGCGTGGACGGCCATGTTCTTCATCAAGTCGGGCCAGGGGCCGAAAGATATCCTCACCGTGCTTCCCGGTGTCATGGCGATCTCCATCCTTTTCGGGACCACCTCCATGCTGTCCGTGACCATCACCTTCGAAAAGAAGAGCCGGTCCTTCGAACGGCTCCTTCTGGCACCCATTCCGCTTGAACTGCTCATGCTGGCCAAAACGGGGGGCACGATTTTCTTCGGCGTGGTCAACGCCTTCGTCCCCGTCGTCCTGGCGGCGTTTCTGACGGACCTTTCCCATGTGCCCTGGGCAACGGTGGGTGCCGCCGTCGTTATGATTGCTATCGTATCCACGTTCCTGGGGCTCTTTATCGCGGTATCGGTGAGTGAGGTTTTCGAGGCCCAGACATTTTCGAACTTCTTCCGTTTCCCCATGATCTTTCTCTGCGGCCTCTTTTTTCCCGTGGAGTTTCTTCCCGTCTTCCTTCAACCGCTGTCCTATGTCCTGCCGCTCACCTACGGTGTTGATATCCTTCACGGGGCCGTTCACGGGTCACACTTACTCCCGCTTACCCTCGATTTCGTCATCATCGCCATCTTCTCCGTGGGGCTCTTCCTCATCAGCCTGAAAAACATTTACCGTAAATGGATCATCTGATGGGCTGCTTTAATTCTTGATTTGCCGGTGTCATAACGGTATCCTTAATGAAGGAGAACATAGATTAATCATGGTGACGAAAGGAGTATGGATATGACAAGAGCACCATGCCGTCGAAGAAATTTTTTCATTATCCTCTGCGTTATGTCGGCTTTCGTATTCAGTGCTGAAGCGGCAATGGCAGGGATCCTGTATCATAACGGCCCCCTGATCAACAGTCGGGGGACGGGCGTCTACGGGGCACACGAAAGTATTTTCCAACTTTCAACTCTTGGTATGTCTATGTATGGTTGGAATGCAGACAAAGATGGCAATTATAGCCTTGCGGATGATTTTGTTATTGCTGACACCATGAACGGTGACATCACGGCGATCACCTTTTTTGCCTACCAGACGGGATCGACGACGGAATCAACAATTACAGGTGTCTACTACCAGATCTGGGACGGTCCCCCCAATGATGGCGGGAGTTCTGTCGTGTATGGCAATATGTCCACGAACAGTCTTGATCACACCACATGGTCGGGGATCTACCGTGTCTACGATTTTAATGCTGGAACCAGCGCAGACAGGCCCGTCATGCTTGTCCGCGCCGATGCGTCGGGTTGCGCCCTTACACCGGGAACATACTGGATCCAGTGGGCGTTGACCGGTAGTCTCGTGTCCGGTCCCTGGTGCCCGTTTATTACCATAAACGGCGTCGCGACGACGGGAAATGCGCTATACAGTGATGACGGTGGTACGACCTGGTATGACAGCAAAGATTCCGGAAGTGACACGGTCCAGGGTTATCCCTTCATCCTCCACACTACCTACCGGTACTATATCCCCTACTTTGTCAGGGGCAACAAGTACGGCTCCACCGCCTACACGGCCTTGGCCCTCAGAAACAGCAGTGCCAGTTCCCAAGCGGTGGTGGATGCTACGATGTTCGACCTCGAAGGCAACATCGATGCAACATTTTTCCAGACAATTGATGCATCCGGGGAATGGGCTCAGGTTCTGAACAGCGGCGACGAGGGATGGATCCTTATTACCTCCGATCAGCCGCTGACGGGTCTGTGCTGGATCGGGGCGCTTGAAGGCGGCTGGCCTTGGCTTATGGCAGACATCACGCTGATCCCCGATCTTGCCTATGAGCTGATCGTCCCCCATGTGGCGGAGGACAACGACTTCGACACATCCATCTATGTCTGCAATCCCCACGGTCGTACGAACAATGTGACGCTCCAGTTCGTCGAGGAGGACGGGACAGAATCGGCCCTCTACAGCCAGACTTATGCACTACCGCCCAACGGGACACGAGAGATCGATCTCGACGTCATTCTGCCGGCGGGAGTGTTGAAGAGTCGGGGCAGCGTGAGGATCACGGCGGAACTGGGTGTGGCCGCCTATGCCCTCTACTACGATTTTGCGAAGGTAACGGACGGCAACCTGTGCGCCGGCATCAGCGCGGTGAATCCGAGTGCGGTCGGCCTCGGGTACGGAATAGGGGAATTAGTTCCCGGGTTAATGTAATAGAAACAAACGGCGGAAGGCGGAAAATGTGACCGCTTTCCGCTTTTTTGCCCGCCATGGGGCCAATGTTCGTGGCTGGGGTTTGCCTCGCGTGAACAATGACACCCATCTCCTTACCGCTGTGTTACCAGATGTCATCCTCAGTATCGTCATCGAGGTCTTCGATTCTCTTCGACCGCGTGCGCCTCAGTGCATACGCCGCGACGGCGACGAGGACGGCGAGCGAAAAGAGGATGATGTACAAATGCCGGCTTACATAAATGATCCACGACACGGTTCCGTCAAGGTGATCCGCCCACTGCGATTCCAGCTCAGCGAGAGAGAGACCGACATGTCCTCTCAGTGCCTCATCGATGGATCGGTCGCGCGCAAGATCGGTGAGAATGCCGCGGAGAAAGTCGGCGCCGAACCGGTCGCGCAGGTAATACACCATGCTCTTGCTTTGTGCATAGGCAATGCGCATGGCATTGGGGCTTCGGGGGAAAACTGCATCCAGTTGTTTGAAAGCGAAGTGATTCCGTGCGAGAACAGCTGAGGGAATCGCATTGCCCGAGGACGTCACCATTTCGGTGATGCCGTCACTCAGCCATTGGGCGATGCCTTCGTCCAGCCATCGAGGTAGGAATTCCCTTTTTATGTGCTGACCCAGAAGAATATGGCAAAGCTCGTGTTTCAACACGGCGGTAAGCGTCAGGGGTCGCACGGTGATGCGCGTATAATCGATGGCGATGATATTCCGTGACGCATCGGCGAAAGCGACGATATGGGGGCTGCCGACCATGTCGGCAAATCGTCCCGCGTCATTGATCAGGAGAACCTGTGGGCGTTTTCCGATGCGCCACTTCAGGACTCGCTCCAGCTCGCTCCTCAAGGACGGGTAGAGACGGATTATATCTTCCGCGGCGTGTTTCAATGTGTCGGGATAGAGCACCATCACTTCCGGTGACGACAGTACCGTCAGTTCCTGCTCCGCCGCTCCGGATGGCGGGTGAAGGAAGACGATGATCGAGATGAGGATCACCGCCATTGGTGTTATCCGCCTGCGCGTCATAGTGATTTCCGTTTACGAAGCAGCCATGCACGAGATTGAGTCATGTCTTTCCCGTTGTTTCTGTCGCCACGCTGAAGTCCTCTCTCCGGCATCTCACGACATTCAGTTGGGGGAAGGGTCATGGAGAATTCCCTGTTTCCATCTGCGCGGCGCCGGTATTCGCCTCGCCTATCGATTCCACGTGATAGATCGTCATGCCCCGGGCCTGGTAGTTCGGTAAGGCTCCGGGATGATCGAGGGTGCACGTATGGACCCAGACCCTTTTCGTCCCGTCCCATGACCAGGCGGAGGTGATCGCGTGCGACAGGAAGTAACCGCCAATGCCCTCGCCGATGAATCGGGGGGCGAGCCCGAAATAGGCGATCTCCACATTTCCGTCCTTCTGCCGGTGCAGTTCGTAATAACCGGCGGGAGCGCCCCTGCGGTAGGCGACCCAGGTCCTCAGGTTATCGTCTTCCGCGTAGGCTTTCCATTGCGCATCGGACCACGACCGCTTATCCGTCCACCGCCATGCCGACCCGACAAGATCGTACAGGAATTTATTGAACTGAAACTGCTTGATTTCACACTCACAGACGGTGACACCGTTCGATTCGGTGACCGCCTTCAGAGATGAGGGGGATGTCATCTCGAGGTAATATATCGTAACGTGCTTCATTTTTATCCTCCACGCGGGTGCAGAAAACTTCGGGCAGGTACGGTTCATGCTGCTATGCAATAAACGTATTGATTCTTTCCGTGAGTGTCAATAAAAACGCCGCCCTGCTCTATCGGTTCTCGAGATTGTCACGGATGTTCTACTCGGACCAGAACTCAGGTTTGTTCAGTGAATCTGCGCACCGGACCGTGCCGTGGACGGTGCCGAGCGTTCCCGCCGTCAGCTCCTGTACCATCCATGCGTCGGTATATTCGATGGGGATAGGAGAAGGCGTGTGGAAACCGTAGCGACCTGCCGGGGAAAATCCGAAGCGACCATAATATTCCGGCGATCCCAGGACAAAAACAAGAGCCACGTTCCATAAGGAAAGGACTTCCAGTCCGCCGCGTATCAGTGCCCCGCCGATGCCTTTCCCCTGGGCGTCAGGCACGACGGCGAGAGGAGCCAGGATCGACATCCGCAGTGAGGACGGCGCCTCAGCGAGGTACGCACGGGTGAACAGTATATGGCCGACGGCCCGGTCATTCTCCAAAGCCATCAGGGAAAGCAGTGGCTGCGTTGTGGGATCAACCAGGAGAGCGTGAACAAGGTCCGCCTCTTCATCGGAACTAAAAGCCGCCCGTTCGATTGTTCGAATAGTGCTTAAGTCTGCGTCAGTGCTTTCGCGTATGTTCATTAATTGTCCCTTCTGCGTGTTGCCCGGTCGGGGATATCAGCCAGCAAGACAAAGTCGAGGGTCGCCCTTTTACGATGATTGATCCCGGTTATTGGCGATGTTATCCACTTTCCATGAGATTTTTCACTTGTTTGACATATTCATGGCTTCCCACAAGCATCACGTGATCGTCCCTTCGAAGGGTCGTGTCGCCATGGGGAACGATAATTTCTCCCATTCGTCGGATTCCCATCACGAGCACATTACCCGGTAACGTAATGTCGCGCAACGCCTTTCCCGAGAGAGACGCGTTGACGAGACGGGCTTCGATGAGATCGGTGTTATCTTTATGGTTAGCGATCATATCAAAGGCTGCCGGATAGCGAAGGGCTCCCTCGAGGGCGATCGATGTTGCCTGCGCCGGTTGAATGACCCTGACACCCATCTCCTTTAGTTTTTCCATGGCATCCCGATCATCGGCTCGGGCAATGACTACCGGAATATCGAATTGTTTCACGGCGAGGCTGCACACATGGATATTCAACGATGCGTCAGCCATTGCCGTTACCAGAGCCTCCGCGTTTTCGGCGCCCGCCTGCTTCAATGCTTCCTCATTGATATCGTCGGTGTGAAGAGCCCCGGTTATCCTGCAGTAGGGCTTGTCCATGCCGTCGGCGGGACATTCCAGTACAGTAACCGTCTCACCCTCTTCATGGAGACGCTCGACGAGGAGGGATGTGAGGTGGTTCAAACCGACGACAATAATGCCCTGTCTCTGTACCTCTTTCGTTTCAGGCGCGAATTTGTTGAAAAGCATTGGTGACAGCGTACAGGTGACGACAGCGGCGAGAATAAAATCAGCGTTGATCCCCTCAGATATTAAATTAAGCTGAAAGGCAAGGGCCGATGCCGCAATGATGAGAGATAAGCGTGATGACAGGAGAAAACCCGCCGCGATGCTGCTCTTCCATGAAAAAGACAGCCTGAAAATGCACACGGGAATGAGTTTTACAACGTATGCGCCAATAATAAAGAGAGGAAAGAGATACAGTGCATCCCGGTTCTGGAATAAAACTGGCAGGTTCATCCGTACTCCCACCATGATAAAAAAAAGAGGGATAAAGAAACCGTAACCAATGGCATCGAGCTTTTCACGAAACGATTTCTCTTCATGTCCGACAATGACACCTGCCAGGACACCCGCTAGAAAGGCACCGAGGATGATTTCCACTCCGAGCAGTTGTGCCAGGGAAACCCACACCACCATAAGCGCGATCGAGCCCCTGATACGTATTTGAGTTGTCGCCGACGAGAGTTCTTCAACCCATTTTTTCAATCGAGGGATGTTGCCGACAAATGTGATCACCTTGAAGGCAAAACCGAAGAAAGCCAGTAATACGAGGAGAAGGACAATCTGAAGGACAATGCCCTGACGAAGAATACCGAAGGTGATGGTGAGAAGAATCAATGTCGCAAAATCGGCAATTAAAGCGGTGACCAGAATCATCTGGCCGTAATCGGAAGTGACGATACCCTCTTCTTTCAGCACGGGAACAACAATGCCCAGCGATGTCGTGCTGAGGATCAGTGCAATGATGAAAGGGTTTTCTATCAGCCCCATGTTTTTCAGTAAAATGGCATATCCTAACGATGCCGATAGCGTGAGAACAAATGTTGTGATACCGACCAAAAGAAAGTTGTTCTTAAGTGATTTTCTGATGGTCCCGCCGCCTGCAGAGAATAATGTCTCCAGATTGACCTCGAGTCCGGAAACAAACATGAGGAATACGAAGCCGAATTCGGCAAGAAAATCCACAATGGGGGAATTCGCGATGATGTCGAATCCGCTTTTGCCGATAACAAGACCGACCAGGATTTCGCCGATGACGACAGGAATAGCAACTCGGGGGATATGAGAGAGTGCCAGGGGAACAATGAAAGCCAGGAGAGACATGATGAGAAGAGACAGAAAGGCAGGATCGTTATGCATTGATGATTCTCCTAACAGGGATTACCCGCATAAATAATAACTATATCATTGCATCGGGGGCCTTTCCATTGATTTCAATCATGTTGGAGTATTCATGCGGTATGTCACGCGTGGTCCCGATAATGATTCTTTATTTACACGCCAGCATTCCGAAGGGGTATCCCTGTCCGCGTAAACCTTTTACCCAACGGTTTGCGGGCAGAGTTGTTTGACTCAGGCAGTATATCTCTTTAAATCGCCGAGATTACATAAACGATACATTACAGTGGTTACCGTAAAATTTTTGGCAATACCGTTTACTCGTGGCATATCGAACCGTCGACGTCTTGCCAAAAGACCGGCAATAGCGTAAAAGATGTAAAACTGTGGATAATCAGAGACGGATTTCTATGATAACGCTGTTGCGAAGAATGTACGCTGTTATAAGATGGTACTTCCGTCCGGCTATTGTGCGACGGAAAGTCATCGACGGGGTTCATTCTCCACGGCTCAGAGCCGCACCGGCGGAAGACAGGACATTCCTTTTTAACAATGCGCGCAATCTTGACAGAATGTTTGAATATCTTGGGGAGATATGGGACAGAGAATGGCGCTCGCTTTTTCTCTCCGAGCATTCAATCTTGATCAAGATTAACCTGAACACAGCCGATCCCTATCCCGCATCGACCGATCCCGGCATGCTCGCGGCACTTCTACGATTTCTGCGGGAAAAAAATTTACGACGATTATGGGTGGGGGATTGTTCTTCCGTTGGATCAGTGCCCACGAAAAAGACGGTCGCGAAGACAGGAATAATGAGTGCAATTGAGGGTATGGCCGAGTTTCTGTGCTTCGATGACGGTCCGTGGGTGTCCGTTCCCATCTCTGGGCACTACATGACGGAAGTGACCGTCCCGAAGGTTGTCATGGAAGTGGACCGTATCATTTCTCTTGCCAACATCAAGTCCCACGGAGAGGCTGATTTTTCTCTGGGGATGAAGCTTGCCGTCGGGTTCATGCATCCTCTTGAGAGGTTTCCTCTTCACCGGGATCATTTACGTGAGAAGATTCCCGAAATATCTCTCGCCGTCCAGTCCGATCTGACGATCATCGACGGGCGGACGATTTTTATCACGGGGGGGCCAAGACGCGGCGAAACGGCCCGATGCGATACCGTGGTTGTGGGAACGGATGTGGTGAAAGCAGACGTAGCGGCGTACAGAGTTCTCGTTGATGCGAAAAAGAGAAACAATCGAATATCGGGATTCACGGGGGAGCCTTTCGACATGCTGCAGTTTTCCCATGCGAGAAAAGTGGGCTTGATCAAGTCACCGGTTCAGGAAGTAACAACAATTCGTTGCGAGAATGGTTGATCTATGAGGATTCTCTTCGTGTCACCGCGGACGGAATACCGGGTTCGCCCCTTGAACACCTGGGTGCCCCTCGGCATTATTTCCGTCGCCGCCTCGCTCAGAGAAAAAGGACATGAGGTTGACTATTTCGATCGTCATGCCCGGTCCCTTGCGTTACACGTGGAACCCGGTCGCGTGAACGAGATGCTTGTGGAACGAGTCCGTTCCTTTAAACCGGATATCATCGGTTTCACGACGATTTCTCCCCTTATTTACGATACTATGGAATGTGTCTCTCTGCTCAGACCAATATTCGCCGGAACCATGATTGCCGGGGGACACCACGTAACAGCACTGCCCCTGGAAGGCTTGAGGAAGATCGACGGACTTGACGGGGTTGTCGTCGGTGAGGGAGAACGGGCCATGGTGCGGTTTGCGGAAGGGCACGACCCCCGTGGTATTCCCGGTGTCTGCTGGAAAGATCGCGACGGGTCGATTCATCAAACGCCCCCCGTTCAGATTACTGCTCTCGATGATCTTCCTTTCCCTGATTATTCACTACTCGACAAAAGGGTCTATCTGCAGCGAAATCACATGACGATTAGGGGGCATTTTCTTTCATCCCTCTCCATGGTCACGTCACGGGGATGTGTCCGGCGGTGTGAGTTCTGTTCCGAATCACTGACATATGGTAAAGGTGTGCGTTTCCACAGCCCCGACTACGTGATGCGAGGTATCCGATCTTTACTTGCCGCGTATCCCATCGACGGGATCTATTTCCACGATAACGATTTTCTGATCAATCGGAAAAGGGCGGAAGAAATATGCGACGGCATCCGTTCGATTCAACTGGAACGGCAATTCCAATGGGCCATTCAGGCCCGGGCCGATCGAATCGACAGGGACATCATTCGACGCCTGAAGAAGGCGGGTTGTGTCCTCATTGAGATCGGTGTGGAAACGTCATTTCAAGAGAAGCTGAATGCCTTGGGGAAAAATACACGCGTGGAAAAAATCGAAGAAGCCATCGCACTCTGCCGGGAAGAAAGAATGTCCGTCCATGCCTATATGATAACGGGATTAGCGGGAGAAACACTGAATATCCTTGACAGTGAGCTTGCCTGGGTGAAGAAGGTTAAGCCTCACTCATTTTCTTGGTCATCTCTGTCTCTCCATCCCGGGACGGCACTCTATGAAAAGGCGGGACAGCGATTCTTCGAGTCACATAACTGGGATCGAGAAAACGTCATATCGTTCTACAATCAGTCTTCCCTGTCAACGGTGCCGGACAAAACAAAGAAAACATGGCTGCGGCGACACTACTCTCCGTATAATAGAAAGACCTATCAATGGCAACTGATCAAAAACAATTATCCCCGCCGGATTGTATCCATGATTGTTTTGCAGGGTGTCCGTGAAATTCGCAAATTAAGCGATATGATCTCGAATTTTATAGCCTGTCGATAATCAACCGTATTTATTTGGTCTTGACAGGGATTTTGTTTTTCTTTAAATGTAAAAGAAAAGTAGATTCTTTTCAATTCATATCAGTTTTCCATCAGCAGTGAGGGTGGTGTCTTTTAATGAAAGGGAGAAGACATTATGAAGACAGAAAAACCTCAAGCGGTGAAAACGCCAAAAAAATCATTACAGAAAACCTGAAATCATCCGACGTGACAGGCTCACGTCCATAACGGCCGGTCCCACATCATCTGTCGCAGAAGCGAGGTCACGAAATCGGCGCTAGCACCATAGGCTGTGATATCTCGGTAGACATACTGTAGTGCCACAACTTCTTAGTTTGAGTGCACTATGAAGGCGTCAGCAGAGTCACAGTGTCTGAGTTAAATTGGATGAGTGAGAGAGAATCGGTATTAACCGTTTCATGTTGCTGTGTGCATAAGGTGATGGATGAAAGAATCACGGCATGGATCATGACATGGAGCGCGTAAACTGGAAAGGTCGTATGATGAAGGAAGTTGAGAAGGCTGTGAAACAAAACATAAAGCGGTACAAAAAGCCCGCGTTGACCAGACACGACAAACTAACATCGATAATTTCCGGGTTGCCGACTTCAGGATCTGGTGATGTAGTACAAAAAAGAAAATAGTGACAGACCGTCGATATCGTGGAAAAATTATCGTGATATCCTAGTGTACATTTTCCGAAACAACGTGTACAGGAAGTTCATAATGCTGACGAGGGATAAAGAAGGGTCACTGAATAAAAAGCGATACAAAAACCCGTGTTGACCCGGCACGAAAAACTCACGTCGGTGACAGCAGGACGACTATCTGCTGAATTGGGATGTGCCCGCGTATAAAAGGATGTGTTACTGTACAGAAGATTGAGAGAGTTCTCATCGACCGTTCGTTGGTCGATGGTATGTTATATGTACGATGAAGTGGATGCGTAACTGTTTCGATCAAAAAGGAGGCACCGGTTATGCAAAACAAGAAATATGATCACAAAAAGGATAAAAAGAACTACGAGAAACCAGAACTTACACGACACGAGAAACTGACATGGGTAACCACAGGATCGGACACAAGTGCCGGCTTTTTGGGCTGTACCCGGTCATAAGCAATACGTTCACATATACCCTCTGTTGGTGGTATTGAATTTTTTTACGGCTATCGATCGTCTGCAATTTACTTGATCGTCAATCAGGCTGTCAGGTGATAATGAACAGGAGGGGTTCAGGGTTGTTGAGAAGCGAGAAAAACATATCACGAAAGGAGCACAAAGCAATTCCCGTCCCCCCTATTTTGTATGACCAAACAGGATATCAATTATTGTTGTAATGTCACAGTAACTGATTGATCATCCTGTGTACATCCAGGACATCCCGACCGTAATCAAGCTCAAAGCAATCGACGTTTTCCACAAGTTCGCAGAGCACGTTGAACTGCCTCACGGCCACATCGGGGTCCATGACAAGCAGACTGTGAGGCAGTAGGCGGGAGACCGCCTCGATCTTCGGCAGGCTGTGGAGACGACTTTTTCCTCTATCTACGATTTGCGGGAATATGAGAACGTGTGGCACCGTCCGGTCCACCGTTATGCCGGGATACACACTTTCGACCCGAAAATTTCTCTTTCTCAGACCCTTTTTCAAAAATGTAGGATCCAGTGCGCTCAGCTCCGGAAAGAGGGAGATTGTTTCCTCTGTGACATCGATGTCTTCGGGGAAGGACAATATCTCGAAGCTCCCGTTTACTTTCCGAAGAAAGGGCCGGTCATCGCTCAGGTACTTGAATCCGCCTCGCAGGAGTGAGAGGCATAGTGTCGTTTTCCCGCTGCCGGAAAGCGCGGGAACAATAACTCCCTTTCCCTTTGCCATAACGGCGGCGGAATGCACAAGAAAGTAATCCCTGGCACGGAACATTTCCGCGAAGGGGAGGAGAAAGAGAAAATTGGATAGAATCGCCGGGTGAACGGCCTCGGGTTGGGGCAAGAAACCGACAGCCAGACCCGCTGCCGTGTCCAGGAAGAAACTGCCCCATGGGCCGTAGTCGGCCATATAATATGTTTCCCAGGATCGGTAGCGAAGACGAAAATCCTTCATACTGGTTAATACAAATTCCGTTTCTTCCGCTGAATCAAAGAGAACACGTCCCTCTCGGAGAAAGTCTTTCTTCCAGGAGAATTCAGAAGGTTCGTGTGTCGTCACGTAAAACGTTACCTCCGGCGATACACTATCGTGTACTGAAAAATAATCCAGAAGACCGTTCACGGCATTGAGAATTATTGCTGAATCAGAAACGATGCGAACAGGTAATCCGTGAACGGAGTATCGTTTTTCCATGAGGTTCCGCGACGCGAGATCATCCGTGAACGAACTGAAAATGCTTTTATGAGACATGATTCAACTCCACAGCGCTTCGGCGATCCGGCATAGTTCCGGCGACGGAATCATGGGGTCCCCATATTCCATGAATCCCATACCCGGGCAGAAACGACATTTTTTCTTCCATTGACAACAGGCACACCGGGGATAATCCTTTTCCGTTACAGCCCGCCATTTTTTCAATACAGGTGAGTCGCGCCATATTTTTTCGAACGTCTGCTCTTTCAGGTTTCCACATGCCATGCGCAACACGGTGCAGGCATACACCGTTCCATCCGCACCAACACAGCACGAATCGCTACCGGCACGGCACAGGAAATCGGTATCCCAATTCTCTTCGCCATTCATAGATGCTGTATCGGTTGGATTATTCTTTGCCCATTTTCGGATATCCTCCGCGGGGAGTTGCAGATGAGATATTGATTTATGCGGGTCCGACGTGGCGAATAACCGAAATGTTTTTTGCAAGGGTATATCAAGTTTTTCTGTGAGTGACGTCATTAAATCCAATTCAGGAAAGTTCACGGTCATAACAACCGTTTTCGATAGAACGGTGACGCCGGCTTCTTTTAACCGTCGTAAATTCAGCACTGTAGAATCGAAGGATCCTGTCTTTTGCGTGATGCCGTCGTGGGTGTGTGCCGTCGCACCGTGGAGACTGCACTCCACGGCCAGGGGTCGTTTTTCGGCCAGCAGGCGGATGTGATCGTCGGTGAGAAGAGTCCCGTTCGTATAGAGGGTTATTGCAAAGTCTTTTTCATGGGCATTGCAATATATATCCATGAAATCCGGCCGGAGTGTCGGCTCCCCGCCGGTGAACGTGATCTTCAGACAGCCCGCTTCTTTTAACTGATGGAGAATCGAGCTGATTTCCGGGAAACTCAATTCATTGTTCACTTGCTTCTGGTAGCAGTGGATGCAGGATAAATTACAGCGCGAGGTCACCTCGAAAACGGTGTTGAAAGGGATTTCATAGTGCCGGATTTTTTCAAGAAAGCTTTTAAAAGATTCTTCTCTCATGAAATATCTCCGGGATAGGTGTAGAGAGTGGTAAAACAGTCATTGGGATTGCCGTTTTCCAGGAAGGGGACTCCATCGTAGATAAGCCAACTGTGTCCGTCAAGGCGATTCTGATCTTTTCTGATACCGTATGCCGCTGAAATATCCATTCCTCTCCTTCGGTAAAAGGAAAAGAGAACAAGGGTCCGGAAGAGACAAGGACGTTTCAGTCTCATACAGTACGACAGGAGAAAGCTGAGGAATTCCCCGTATAATTGTGCCCGGTCCTTGTCTTGTGCCCCCATATGTCTTCTCTTCGTTCCCTTCCTGTCAAGTGTCCGAAGCAGTGACGGGAGGGTACGGCGATTCAAGCGCGACGAGACAATGACAAGGAGAAGCATCATTTCTGCAGCGGCGAGGCCGTTACGGGGCTGGAGAAGGAGAAGCATCTTTCTCAATCGAGTCATCGGCTACGATTAGTCCTTCCTGCAGGAGGTCTTCAATGAGGTCAAGCATATCACCCTTCGCCGTTTCTGTATCCACATCATAACAATCGATAATGTCGGTGAGAATGTCGCTCAGTTTTTTCTCGCCATCGAGTGTTTCCCAGAGGAATCGCCCCACTTCGTTCAACGTGTAATAATATCCCGTGGAGAGATTGAGAAGAACGCCATCGTCTTCCACGATTCGCCAGGCTATTTTTTCGTTTTTCCTATAGATGCGTGTCATATGATCCATTGCTAGCCTCCTCTCTCGACGTGCTTTGTATCAATTGCCTTGAGAATTCAGTCATGATCGGACGTTTTGCGTATCATCCGGTAAAATGATCCGATCGCCCGGGTCTTGTTGTCCCATCCTTCTATGAGGGGAAATTTGACAACCCGTTCCAGATATTCCGGCATATTTCCTTGTCGTCGGGCAATTGCGTTAAAGGGAAAGAGGTGTCTTTCCACAGCGCCCGGGCGAATTGCCTTCAGGACCGCCGGTGGAACGGGACAATCCAGGGTTTCGGATATCCATTTCAAGGGATAATATACCGGCTTACACAATTGCTTGTTCTGAACCCAACAGACGAGTTCATTCCAGTCGAGGTCGGCTGCATGTGTCCGGACGGCAAGGGCAAGATCCAGCAAATGGATGATCAGTGCCATAGGCCGGTGAAAGGTGAGGTGAGTGCAGAGAAACGGGATGAGGTGAAGCGGATTAAGAACGGGGAAGCTCCGTGATTCCGACGATTTTAAAAGGCGGAGCCTGTTCCATACTTCCGGGTCGTTCAAGAACGATTTCTTCGACCAGATCGACGTGACGGATTCGCATTGAAGGTCGATTGAAATCTCTGAAAATTGCTCGTGCGCAAAATGGACGGAGTCAAAGTATGATCTGTTGAAGGACGTTTTCCGTGAGACAAAACCTTCGCTGTTCAGTACGGTGCTGGTATCTGTAAAACTGTCGAAGGGTATGACGATATCGATGTCCGTATAAGGTCGCGTATTGCTGGGCTGATAGAATTCTAACGCGAGTGAGGGACCCTTAATGACATAAAAAGGGATGCCGGCCTTTTCCAGTGCTCGGGTAACTGCGTCCAGAAAATTTCCAAGTAAAAGCAGGAACGCCGCACCGTGAAATGACGCCTGTTCCAATGTCTGCGTGAAGTCGCCGGGAAGAAACGGCCAGGCCTCCATGCGGGAGAGCACATGATGGGCCAGTGGGATGAGCTTGTGAAATCGAAGAACAGAAAAGAAATTATGCCAGTCAGACTCGTTACGGAAGGGGATTGTCGTGAGAGAGAGCCATTCGTTCCTGTAGAAAGAATGAATGATTTCGATAATCAGGCCTGAATGAACGGATGAAGGGGGTGCTTTACTCATTGACGCCAGTACCTTCAAGACGTGTCTGAAGAAGTAGTCAGGATACGAGGGATGACGTGTGAAGACTGAACCGTCATATACGCCCGTATCCGCCAATATGTGCTCGAAAGGATGATAAATAAAAAATCACTCCGCGAAAAACGATGTTCTGTTTCTGCTTTTCCGCTCTGCGGTTTTACCGGTCATACTTCGCGTATTATAATTTTGTAACGGTGCCGCGTTTTGCTGATTTCCCCTGTCACTAATATGATATGTAGCGAAACATTTGACATTTATCACCGTATCGATGAAGCGTCAAGCAATCTTCCTCATGATTTGTCTCATCTTTTTCGATACGGATTTAATTCCCCGTAATCGCTTTCATGGTTTCAAGAAGACCGTCCAGGGGCGGGCGGATGTTGATATCGCCCACATGGATATAGCGGATGATGCCCTGCGTATCGATAAGAAACAAAGCCCGCTCCGTCATGCCGTCGGAGCGAAGGACACCGAAGGCGTCCGCCGCGGCACCGTGAGGCCAGAAGTCGGAAAGCACGCGAAACCACAAATCGCCCATTTCCTGTGTCCAGGCATAGAGGGTGGGCAGGTTATCCACGGTAATACCCAGGAGAATCGTGTGATGGGCGGTGAAGATGTCTTCCATGATGTTGTATCCGGGCCACTGATCGGAGCAGACAGGTGTCCAGGCGGCGGGGACGAAGGAGATGACCACGTTCTTTTTCCCCCGGAAGGAACTGAGACGGATCGTATCGCCCGCAAGCGACGGGAGTTCGAAATCGGGTGCCTCATCGCCGACGTCGACCTTCAGCGTGCTGTCCGTCGGTTTCATTTGTCCGAGATCGTAGATGCTGCCCGTGAAGACGTCGGACAAGGCGAGAGATGGTGACGGAAAACAGAGAAGGATGGTGAGAAGGACAACCGGCAAGAGATGGTATCTTTTCATGGTTTTTCTTTCCTTCCGCATATGATAGGGTAATCTATCACGAAGACGGGGTGTGTGAAAGGGCATCTTTTACCCCACGCCGTGATAGAGATCAGAGAGACAGTTATATGAACATGTGGAGGAGTATTCTTTATGCATGAAACAGTACGGATAGGAATCGTGGGATACGGCAACATCGGCAGGGCCGTTGACGCGTCGATTGAAGAAAACCCTGATATGACACTGGCAGGCATTTTTTCCCGGAGAGATCCCTCCGCCATAACGCCGCGGTCCGCGTCAACGCCGATATGGCACACGGACGATGCAGAAAAGCACGTATCCGATATCGATGTTGCAATACTCTGCGGCGGGTCCGCCACGGACCTGCCCGAGCAGGGGCCGCTTTTTGTGTCTCTTTTTAATACGGTCGACAGCTATGATACCCACGCGAAGATTCCCGACTATTTTGAGGCAGTCGATAAAGCCGCACGGAAGGCGGGTACAACGGCCGTTATATCGACGGGCTGGGACCCCGGCCTCTTTTCACTGATGCGTGTCCTGGAAGAGGCGATTCTGCCGTCCGGTGAGGGATATACCTTCTGGGGGCCCGGTGTCAGCCAGGGACATTCAGACGCCATCCGGCGCATCAAGGGTGTTACCGATGCACGGCAATACACCATCCCCGTTGAAGCGGCCGTCAATCGTGTCAGGGCGGGCGAACAGCCCGCATTTGCGATACGGGAGAAACACCTGCGCGACTGCTACGTCGTCGCCGAGAACGATGCCGATAGGGACCGGATCGCATCGGAAATAAGAAACATGCCGCACTATTTTAGCGATTACGACACGCAGGTAACATTTATTTCCGCGGAAGAGATGGCGGAGAAACACGGGCGGATGCCTCACGGCGGTTTCGTCATGAGGACGGGGACGACGGACAACACGGATAAACATGTTGTCGAATTCGGCCTGAAACTCGAAAGTAATCCCGGCTTTACGGCCAGCGTGCTCGTTGCTTACGCCCGTGCCGCATACCGCCTTGCAAAGGAAGGGGTGACGGGTGCGAAAACCGTCTTTGACATTGCACCGGCATACCTTTCTCTGAGATCGGCCGCCGACCTCCGCAGGACTCAGTTGTGATAGCATGCGGGTGCTCGCCGAAGGCGCCCGCGCATTATTCCCCTCCATACAGGATATAGGCGAGGTCCGTGAGATTTTCTTCCATGAGTACGTCACGCGATGGAACGCCGTCGTCCGTCAATCGTCTCAGTTTATAAAACTCTCTCGTCATGAGCGTCATGTCGGGCACACTGCCGGCTGTCGGACCCTCCGCGAGTGGCGATACGATCCGTTTCGGAAGCACGTCGTCCTGTGCCCGTGCGCCGAAGAGGTTCGCAAGCCCGCGGGTCAGGTACCAGATACGCCGTCCCTGCCGCATGACCTCTTCCAGAGTATAGTCGAAACCCGTAACGCAGTTCACCGCCTCGATTGCCTGCTGAGCCGTGACCGGTGATGCCCCGAGATTGCAGAAGACGGCGCACCCCGTAAAGAAGGTGCCGAAATCCTGGCAGGCTATGGTGAACTGCGCCTTGCCCGTACTTTCCATGCCCACGGGTTCGGTAGCGAACTCCGGTATTTCGGGCAAATATAACCCGCCGCTTTCGATAGCAAAGATCGGACTTGCCGTGTGGCATGCGCCGCGCGGCGTAACGGCGTAGGCGAGACCGAAGCTGTGATAGCTCCGGGGATCATGCATGGGTGCTTCGAGACCCTTGACGGTAGTGAGAAATTCATGCGCCGGTTCCCCGATAATGTCGGCCGCGCGGCGTGACCCCTCGGCGAGAACGGTACCGAAGCCGTCACGCCGGGCGATTTTCTCCGTGAGGGCGACGATGGACGCGGCATTCCCCCAGTGGAGTTCGAGTCCCTCCGTATCCTGTGACGTAATGAGCCCCTTCTCGAAGCATTCAATAGCGAAGGCGACGGTTGCGCCGCAGCTGATGGTATCGATGCCGTAACGGTTACAGATATCGTTTGCTTTGCCCACGGCGGTGATATCCGCGTTCAGGCACAGGGTGCCGAAGGTGGCAAGTGCCTCATATTCCGGGCCCGGCCCTTTCGGAAAGGCGAAGGGACCGCTTCGGACTTCAGCCTCCCGCTTGCAGGCGACGCCGCATCCGTAACACGTTGCGCGCCCGGTGAGCATTTTCTCTTCATACGCGAGGGGTCCGAGTGCATCGATGTCGTCCCACTCGCCCTGCTGCCAGTTCTTCATGGGGATGTCACCGGCGATGACACCCACGTCCATGTACGATGCCGTTCCGAATGTGCGGAGGGCGTCGATATAGATACTGTCTTCGTAGGCTTCTTTCAACGTCGTTTTCAATGCCGAAAATCGGCCGGCATCGGCGATGGGAACCTTCCCCGTACCCCTGACATAGATCGATTTCAGCTTTTTCGCACCCCAGACGGCGCCCATGCCCGCCCGTCCCGCCAGGTGACCCTTGTCGCTGACGATGGAGGCGAAGCGGACGAGATTTTCCCCGCCGGGACCGATGGTGAAAACACGACCTTTTCTTCGCGACCCGTTGGCGAGGTCGGCCGTCATCGCGTCCGTCGTGTCATAGGTATCCATACCCCAGTAGGGACCGGCGTCCCGAAGCTCGACCGTGTCGTCGTCGATCAAGAGATACACGGGTGACGCGGCGCATCCCGTGATCACGATCCCGTCATAACCGGCGAATTTCAGTTCCGCACCGAAAAAGCCGCCGATATTCGATTCGGCGAAGAACCCGGTAAGCGGGGAACGGGTGCAGCAGACCCAGCGGGCGGTGCCGTTCAGTTTCATGCCCGTCAGCGGTCCCGTCATGATGACGAAGGGATTGTCTGGTGAGTAGGCATCATGGGGCAGGCGGTTACGGATCATCTCCAGATAGAAAGCCGCCGCGAAGCCGATGCCCCCGATATATGATCGAGCAAAGGTCTCCGTGACGGCACGGCGCGTGATGTTGCCCGATGTGAGATCGACGCAGAGAATTTGTCCCTGGTATCCGTACATGATGCCCTTTCTCAGAATATGTTGTATTCGCCGTACCCGTTTTCTTCCAGGTACGTCGGATACATGGCGTAGGTAGGTTTAATAGCGGGGAGAAGCTTCAGTATCTTCGGTACGGGCCCTTTCGCCTTCATCTGACCCCGTGTGAGGGCGGCGGTGAGGTTTACCTTGCCGAACCAGAATTTGTGGGCAATATCGGCGGTCATGGTCATTTCCACTTCCGCCGGGGTATCCCTGTCTCCCGCCCGTACATCGATCATGTCGCCCGAGCAATCGACGAGCAGTACCACATCAGGGTCCGTGTAGATGAAACGAATAATGAGGTTCGAATCGAGGAGTTTCTTTGCCACCGCGGGTGCGGAGGCGATCTGACGGAAAAAACCTCCCAGCACTGTCTCGAATGTTTCTGAATCCGCAAATAGAGCCATAATATCCTCCATTTTCGATCAATTACGTTTGTCCCACAATCCCTGAAACCGGGCGGCACAGGCATCTCCCGGCACCTTCTTGTCCTTGAACTGCCAGCCCCGCGTGCCGTGAAAACAGTCTGTCAGTACACCTTTTTCAGACATTCAAACAGCTCGTCGGGGATCAACTCACGCGGGTTGTAGATGCTGCTTCCCTCGTCGAGCGCTGCCGCAGCGATGTCCTTGAGCCCGTCTTCGGGTACCCCCACGTCGCGCAGCCTGAGCGGCAGTGCACCCAATTCGTTTAACCTTCGTGTCAGTGTCCTCACCGCGTCGATGGCCGCTCGGGCCTTTTCTTCCGTCGACAGGCCGTGACCGTCACCACCCATGGCGGGAAGCATGAGGGCGAACTTCTCCATGCCCTCTTCGAAGTTGTATTCCATTCCTCCGGGCAGGAGGATGGCGTTCGCCACGCCGTGGGGCACGCGATACAGGCCGCCGATGGTATGGGACAGGCTGTGAACACAGCCCACCATGGAGTGGCTGAAGGCAATACCGGCCAGATTGGCGGCGACGAGCATGCCGCCCCGTGCATCGACATTCCCGCCGTCGGCAACAGCTGTGGTGATGTTACGGAAGATGAGACTGATGGCACCGAGGGCGAGTGCATCGGTAACGGGCGAGTGATCGATGTCCACCATTGCTTCAACGGCGTGGCTGAGGGCGTCCATGCCGGTGGACGCCGTGAGACCCGCCGGAAGGGAGAGGGTGATCTCGGGATCCAGTACGGCGAGCGACGGGAGAAGGTACTGATCGGAAAAGGAGAGCTTTGTTTTGCTTTCACTGTCGTATATGACGGCGATGCGGGTACATTCGCTACCCGTGCCCGCCGTCGTGGGAATCGCGATGAGTGGTTTGAGCGGGCGGGTGAGTGTCCCCGCCCCGGAGTGGTCGTCGACGAGATCGCCCCCTTCGGAAAAGAGGATATTTGCCGCCTTCGCCGTATCGATGACACTGCCGCCACCGAGGGCGATCACGCCGTCCGCGCCTGATTGCCGCGCCGCGTCCGCAGCTGCGGTGACGGTATTCACGTCTGAATCCTGGGGCACATCAAGGAAGGTGCGGGTAATGAGGATGCCGGCGGAATCCAGTGCCGCGTGCACACGGTCGACGAGGCCGATGTCGGAGAGACTCCCGTCCGATATGAGGAGATATTTCCCCGCGGCAAGGGTCTCACATTCGGAAGAGAGGTCCGACACGATACCCGGTCCATAGACGATTTTTGTCGGGTTGTGGAACTGAAAGAATTCGGGAAGCATCGTCGTCTCCTTTCAGGGTGTGATGTGGTAATGCGTGGCAACGACTGATATGTCCGGTGCCGCCGGGAATGACAGAGAGCGCGTTATTATCTCGCGGAATCAACACAATTTTACGATAGGCAAACCGTCGTCATCTGTCAAGCCAGAACGTTGGGTGATGTGCGGAAGCGGCGTAACCAGCGGGAAATTCCTGCAGTCGAAGATTTTAGACCACGCCGTTTCCCCTTGACAAAAAGACGCTGCGGCGATAAATACGTTTCGTTATATATCAGATCAAAGGCGGATGGAGGCGAGGAAGCCGGTGCGAGTCCGGCGCTGCCCCGCAGCCGTAACGGGAACGAAAACCTGAAAAGCCACTGTTCCGGTGAAACGGGATGGGAAGGCGGGTGAGTAGGGTGCCCGGAGCCGGAAGACTTCTCCATTCAGTTACCTCGCGGGAGGTGCCATGAAGCGAATCGAACGACATTCCATTATGATGTGGTCATCGGGTGGCGGTGTGCAACCGTTGGAGGTGGAGCGGTACGTTATACCGGGTCCGCCTGATCTTCCTCTGGTATGTCCGGCAGTTTTCCCGGGAGGAGAGGTGATGGATGGTGACTGACGCGGAAAGAGGCGGGAAGGTCGCCGCGCCGGCTTACAGGGGTGTTCCCGGCGACGGCCTCTTGGGC
>Ga0272441_10000270_pt1 | contig 118328 bp, 81 predicted proteins | sample SSMProp6N_FD_193582 | JGI IMG/M metagenome (GOLD analysis project Ga0272441, IMG submission 193582) | Marine sediment archaeal communities from Little Sippewissett salt marsh, Falmouth, MA, United States - SSM-Prop-6N | ecosystem: Environmental > Aquatic > Marine > Wetlands > Sediment ...
CCCCACGGTATGAAAGCCGAGCGCCCGGCGAGCCGATCTTATCATATTGGATTGCTAGTTGACTACCGCCATTCGGCGAAATTTCATCGTTGTAAACACCACCTGAAAAAGTCGCACCATCACCAGTAAACAGTTCCCAGGGCCCACCGGTGAACGGCCCGGTCCCCGAGGCGAAAATCGTGTTTTCGCTCGAAGCGTCGGCGAGATAATTCGCCTTGAAGTAGCTGTTATACCATGATATTGCGCCGTATTCGTTGCAGAACCAGCCGAGGTCCTGACTGCTCATGAACATCCGCCCACCGCTGTTGAAATATGTTGTCATCGCGGAAAGATCGGAGTTGTCTATCACTCCCGAATATTGATCCGAGGTGAACCAGAGCACAAGCTCGAAATCGGCAAGCTCCTCCGCCGAAAGCGCTCCATCCGCGCGGTCGTATGTATAGTAGTTTTCTCCGAGAGCATCCAGCGCGGCTTCGTAGTAGGTTTCGTGAGTGCCGCCACCGTCGTCGTCAACGAGGACGAGGACATTCTGGATCGCAGCGTATTGAACAAACTCGCTTGTGCCACCGGACGATCTAATCTCCAAATCGATAATCGCAACGCCATCGCCGGATGTCGTAACCGCGATTTCCACATCGGTCGAATCGCCGGCCGCGAGCGGAACAATAAGCGAATCAGCATGCGATGACGCCCCTACAGTAAGCGCCGCGTTCCATGCTCCGGGCATATCCTTGTGCATTTTCACAACATAGTTATCCGAGAGCGTTCCCACATTCTTGAGTTTTTTCCCTGCAAGATGAGCGGTGCCGTCCGAAGTGAGTATTTGTTTGCGAACGCCACGCCAGTAAAGCCAGTGGTAATCATCCGGCCACCACGTCCAGAAAGCGGAGACGACGTTATAATCGGCAAGCGAGGCGGTCATATCCTGAATCCACACAACGATTTTCATATCCTCGGTTACATAGGTGCCGCCGTCCCATGTGTAAGGGAAACTGAAATGCTGTGTGCCGGTCGAAGCGAGGCTAATCGCCTGTCCGGTCGTATTTGGGAGGATGTCGCGCATTATATTATAATGCGTATTTTCACCGTTTGCAGCGGCATAGGCAATATCCGATTGCGTTATTGCGGCGAACAGCTTGAAGTTCGAACCCGCCGTCGAAGATTCCACGTTCACATCGATCTCGATATTCGAGCCTGAAACACCGACATCGAAAGTAATCGGCGCAAGTGTGCGGGACGCGGCAAGACGGGTTTCTACATGGGTCGGGACAGCGGACCAGGAGAGTAAAGTATCGCCATCGACAGGAATTTTTGGAACCGAATAAATACTGTAAAGGGTTCTATATCGTGCGTAAGCTTCAGAAGTATTGTAAAGGTAGAACGGATCGGTAGAACTCGGCCAGTTCACGTGAATCTGGACAATCGCAATTTCCGGGCCGTAACGATCCATGAGACCTTTCATCATAACACCCGCCGGATAACACGGGCCGCAACTCGTATTCGTGAATCGTTCGACAAGCACTGCCTGCCTTTGCGCCGCAATCGCCGCTCCGGTCAACAAAGCAAGAATCATCGATACGACAATAATTCTACGAAACATGTTCCCTCCAAAATTTATACCGTTCAGTAACATATTATGTATATTAGTGAACTTATTCATATCTGCAACAGGTTTTATCGAAAAAGAGGACGATTCGATAAAAAAGGGCGACTTCTCCAGCCACCCTAATCTCTAATAAGTCAAGCGTCCGTTTACGACCGAAGGAAGCCTTTCTGGGCGTCCGTCTGGAACGCTCGACCGCGTGGGGTTCAAGCAGACGCTGTGTCTATTTATCTTATTTCACTGAAGCGAATCCGACAAAGTCGGTTGAGCACAAACGGCTGCGGCCCTGCCGCCGAATCCGACAAAGTCGGTTGAGCAAGTTATCAGCGGGCATCGCCCGCCGGTTGAGCGATTGCGCCTGTCGGGCAGACCTGAGCGCACATGCCGCAGGTCTCGCCGACGCAGAATTGCGGGTCGATTTTCGCCTGCTTTTTGCCCTTGTCGGTCGTGCCGCCGACCGAAATCGCCGGGCAGCCGAGTTTGAAACAAATCCCGCAGCCGATGCACTTGTCCGCATCGACCTCGAACGGCACTATCTTGAGCTTTTTGATGTCGAGTAGGATGCACCTGCCGCGATTCACGATTAGTTTCGGCCCGTCGAGCTTCTTGACCTGCTTCAGGACGTCGATTAGCTCCGCGATGTTGTATGCGTCGGTGTGGAAGACGTGCTTCACGCCCACGGCCTCGGCGATTTTGCCGTAATCGAGCTTGGTGGCTTCCTCGCCCATGAGCGTGAGGCCGGTGCCGGGGTGCTGCTGGTGGCCGGTCATCGCGGTAATCGAGTTGTCGAGCACCGCGACGGTGATGTTGCCCTTGTTGTATGCAGCTTCCGCGAGGCCGGTCATGCCGCTGTGGACGAAGGTAGAGTCGCCAATGAATGCGATTGTGTTTTTGCCGAAATCCTCGCCGCGTGCCTTTTCGAGACCCATCGCGTTGCCGATAGACGCGCCCATGCAGATGCATGTCTCGCCGCATTCGAGCGGGGGCATCATGCCGAGCGTGTAGCAGCCGATGTCGGTCGTTGTTGTGAAGCCCAGTTTATGCGCGGCGTAGAATATTCCGCGATGCGGGCATCCCGGGCAAAGCACCGGCGGGCGCGGGGGAAGCTCGCCCGATTTGCCGGCGATTTTGGGGGCCTCGCCGGTGAAAGCCTTGCGGACGATGGTTTGCGAAAGCTCGTTGCACAGCGGAACCTTCTCCTTGCCGACACACGCGATGCCGTTTTGCTTGAGATAGTTCTCGATGAACGGCTCGTTTTCCTCGACGACCCAGACATCATCGACCGACCGGGCGAACTCGCGCGCTAAGTCGATTGGGAATGGGAAGCTCATGCCGAGTTTGAGGAATTTCGCCTTCGGGAAGGCGTCGCGGGCATACTGGAAGCTGATTCCCGACGATATGACGCCGATTTTTTTGCCGTCGAATTTCCAGTCGCCCTCGATAACAAAATTGACCTGCGAGGTTTCGGCGAACTTTTGGAGTTTTTTCAGGCGTTCTTCGAGCGCGACGTGCAGAACACGGGCGTGCGCGGGAATAACGACGCGGCATTTCGGGTTCGGTTCGTAGGATTTGACATCGACCTCGACGCGTTCTTTCAAATCGACCAGACCGAGCGAGTGGCAAAGGCGGGTGCTCATCCTGAGCATCACCGGTGTGTTAAACTCCTCGGAAATTTCGAGACCGATTTTAACGAGATCCTTCGCCTCCTGGCTGCTGGATGGTTCGAGGAGCGCGATTTTCATAAACTCGGCATAGCGGCGGTTGTCTTGTTCGTTTTGCGAGGAATGCATCCCGGGGTCGTCCGCGGAGACGAGGACGTAGCCGCCGTTGACGCCCGTGTAACCAAAGCTGAACAACGGGTCGGCAGCGACGTTCACGCCGACGTGCTTCATCGCGGTAATCACCCTCGCGCCGCCAAAAGCCGCGCCCTGGCCGACTTCGACTGCGACCTTCTCGTTCGGTGCCCATTCGCAATAAATGTTATCCTTGTATTTCACGACGTTCTCGAGGATTTCGGTCGAGGGTGTGCCCGGATACGCCGTTGCGACGTGGACACCGGCCTCGAAAGCGCCCCGCGCGACCGCCTCGTTACCGGAAAGGAGTATTTTTTCCGACATTTCAACCTCCATATAAAACTAAATTTCAAAGCTTAACAAAGTAAATGAATTTTCTAACGCGCGCAACCTAAAAGCGAAAATCGTGAAATTTAACGATAGGGGCGTCGTGCCTTCTGCCGGTTTTTATTTGTGCAAGGCAAGGCTAATTGAGCTTTCTATTATGCAAGGTAATCTGCTTATGGGTTATGGGATTTCCACAAACCTGATAGTGATTCTGAAATTTATCCATGCCCCGAAAATCCGTGAATTCGGGCCGGCAGAAGGCGGCGGCGCGCGACTTCGGTAAAAATGAGATAATTTCCAAACAAAGCTGATAGACAATTATTAGTTGTAGAGCTTCGGGGAGAGGTCGCGCGCTGCCCCGTCCCTTAAGGACGGGCGACGCCCCAAGCGCGGGTTGGCTAAAGTTTCATCTCTTCGAGGGGAACAGGGCAGGACTTTTTCCTACCGCACTTTGCGCACATATCACCGCACCAGATCAGCTCGAAAAGGGAATCGACGCGGTCGATAAAGCATATTTCGTCGGTAACGATGCCCAATTCGAAATTTCGATTGTTCGGACCTTTCGCGCCAATACCCGCGCCGGTAAGATTCGCGGAACCGAAATATAGCGAGCGACCATCCGCAAGAATGCTTTTCTGGTGGACTCTCGGGCAACGTCTCATTACGAAATTTCCCGGATTGCGGAGGTTCTCTTTGCGTGCGAGTTCGAGGAACCATGCCGATGGAACACCGGAATGGAGAATCCTGACCGAAAGGCCTTCATCGGCGCGGCGGACCAGATATTTGACGATGGACTCTCCGCGTTTCACGCGGATGATTGTCAGCGCTTTCACCGTGGCGGTGGCGATATCGAGGCGGTGCTTGGCGGTGAGGATTATATTTTCGACGGCTTCGACGTAGTGGCCTTCGTTTTCGACAAGCCTGAACAAGGTCAATCGACGAGGTGGAATGTTCGGATAGCCGTCTGCACCGGAGGATTAGAAAGCAGTATTCCGCGAACGCTGTAGTAGCCCAGATTGACGCCTTTCCACGAACTTGTGGTGCAATTCCAGAGCGAGGAGAAGTTAAGCGTTTCTGCGGGAGGATACGTAACTTCGTTGAGCATCTGAAGGCAAGCCGCGCCCTCGAGAGAATTCCAGATAGCTTCGCCGTCATGGTAAACAATAAATTCCGCCGGGCAGGTTGAGGGGAAAACGAGCGTCGCGGAATCCCGTGGGTCGGTAAGGATTACCATTTTAAATTCTATAGATGAGCCGAGGGCGTAGGATTCCTTAAGCTCGAACATTGATGCTCGAAATGACGGCTCGGGTTTTTTTATATCTTTTTCCAGAGCTTCAATTTTGCCCGCGCAACCCGGCAAAAGAACGAGAATGGCGGAAGTCAATAAAACGGTTTTGAATATTTTATTTGTCATATTCGCGGAGGATTCTAATTAGCTGCTCCGAAGACGGGGCTGTGATTACCATATCACGGACTTCTTGCGAATGCAGAGTTCGCGAAAGGCTAGAGAGGATTCGAACGTGGTCGCCGGAACCGTTGCGCGGTGAAACCAGAAGGAAGAATATTTGTGACAGACGACCATCCACCGCATCGTAGTCTATACCTGACGGCGACACCCCCCCAACAAGTTTCGACACGGTAATAAAGTCGATTTTAGCGTGGGGAATCGCAATTCCGTAACCTACGCCGGTGCTCATCAATTCCTCGCGTTCGAGGATAGCGGTTAGTATTTCCTCTTTGCGGTCCAGTTCGTAAACGTCACAGAGCAAGTCCACGAGTTCGATGAGAACCCCCGGCTTAGTAGTCGACTCCAGCGGTATCTTAATCGCCCTTTTTAAGAGAAAATCCACAACCATCAGTTTCGGCCTTTCAAAATCGGCATATCTTCGAATAGATTCTATGCCTTCAGGCGATAAAAGTCAAGGCTTACCCTTGTATTTTCAAACAGTATCGTTCAGGATATTATCGATTCCCGTTTTGTCTATGCCTCCACTTTCGGTGCGTAGATATACCGTCCTATGAGGAAAGGGAATCTCGATATCGTTCTCGTCGAAGCGTTTTTTTACGAGATATTTAAATTTGCGTGCGATAGCCCATTGTTGAAGCGGCTCGGTTTTTATCATAACTCTAATATCCACCGAGTTATCCCCGAGATTATTGACGCCGAGAATCTGGAAATCGCGAATGAAGCGCCCGAAATCGAGATTTGCTTTAAGTTCCTCACCGATAGTCCCAATTATCTCCATCGCTTTGTCGATACTGGAGTTGTAACTTATTCCAACATCTACAAGCGCACGGCTTTCCTGGAAAGTCATATTATCTACGGCTTTAATCTCGCCATTCGGAACAACGTGAACAACGCCCTCGAGGTCGCGGATAATGGTTGTTCGCAGGTTTATACTCTCGACGGTGCCGGTGCGTTCCGCGATAGTGATTACATCCCCAACTCGAAACTGGTTTTCCAGCAGGATTAGGAAACCGTTGAAAAAATCGCGGACAATATTTTGCGCGCCGAAACCGATTGCGATACCGATTATTCCGGCGCCGGTTAGCAACGGAGCAATATTCGCGCCGATTTCCCGCAAAATCATGAAACCAACAATAATCCACACGAAGACTCTCGATGTGACTTTTATTACGGAAAACAGCGTATCGGCGCGTCGCTCTATCTCGCTTCGGGTAGTATCGTCAGAGTCCTCGAAGCGCTTTAGAATACGTTTGCCGATTTTTTTCACGAGCCTGCAAACGATTATTGCGCCGAGGATATATATGACGATTCTCAAGCCGCTCGAAGTTAACCAGGCCAATAGGTTTTCCGTTATCGCGTTCCAGTCAATATTTATTCCGAACATAAGACCTCCGTGTGCAATTTAAACTTACTTGTTTCGAACGGTGAAAGTTAATGTGGACTCGCCGTCAGCAGGGACGGGGATTTCCCACTCGTATGTATTCGCGTCTTCTTTGTTGCCCTTGTGATTTTCCGCTTTGATGAACCAGTCGCCCCAGAAACGTTCCGAAACGCGCACGATAACGTCCTCTTCCTTGTGGTTTCGGATTTCGATTGAGTAGTCGCTTTCTGACACTCTGTCCGAGACGCGTCGATAATCCATGCGCTTGCGCTCGACCTTAATATCGAACGCATTGCCCAGATAAACTCTAACTTCCTCGTCTTTCGGTGTGTGGTCGATTCTGTCCTCGCCAACGAACTGCAATGCGCCTGATTTATCCTCTTTGTAAACGCGAATTATGCCCTTTGGCAGCGGGATGCCGAGTCCTTTTACCTCGGAATTCTCGAAGACGAGTTCCACGCGGACGTCGTTTCCTCGTGACGGATTGAATACAAGTTCCTTTTCGACCTGAGTCTGCATAGGCTCGAACAGCGAAATCTGCTTGTTCTGGCGGTCGGCGACCGTGGCAGCGCGGGGAAGGGAATACAGGTGGTATTCGAAGAAACTCTCCTCCTGGAATCCCGATGGCGCTGCGTCCAACATCATCCCATCGCCTTTGGCGCGAATCGAATAAGGTCTATTTTCCAGCGCCAGATTGACTTCGCCGGCAACAAGTTTTAGTGTGGCATCCTCGTAAGTCATGCCGGAGTTGTTGGAGATAGTCACCCAGCCGTCCAGAATAAGGCGGGTGTCGTCTTTGTTTACCGTGGCAATATAGGCCGCTTCCCAACCAATGCCATTGGTCATATACGACAACTCTATCTCGCGCGATCGGGAATTCTCCGAATACAGAAGCCATGCGAGAGTAGGCTTAGTGTAGAACCTGTCGGGCCTTTTCGCGAATGTAATTTCGAGAATCTGGTCCATCAGGATTGCACTAAGGCCCATTTTTGTTTCTAACAGAACCGTGGACCCATCGCTGGAAAGAAGAGCGCCCTCGTAAACCTCCCCCCGGTCGGTAACGATTCTGACTTGATTGTCGATATTCTTTTCTATTAGGCGTTGCGTGCTAACGATGTCATATTCGTAGTTTTGCTCGAGAACTGTTATTCCATCGGCACTAATGTGGACCGTTTGAGGGCGGATTCCGCTTGGAACGGGGGAATAGTCGAAGGGTGTGATTCCCTTTTCGACATCGATAGTCCGCTTTTCTTTGACCAGACCGAAACCGTCGGAATAGACCGTAAGGGAAATCCCCGCAATAAGTGCTGTTGCAAATACAAGCCCAGCAATGATAATTATTTTCATAGTTTTCTCCTTTTATTAGGAATACTTCAGTTGAGAATATACAATTTTGTTTTTTAATACGCAAATGGAAAGCCAACCTTCGGATTCGATCCCGTGCGATAATACGCGAAAAAAAATCACATATCAATTTTAGCTTGATTTTGATAGTAATAGGGCTATACTATAGGATTGAATGAACCGCGAAATAAAGCGAAAAAGTTGAAAGAAAAGTCTTCTACAAAGGGAAATACTTCCCGCGAACCCAGAGAAAAGGGCGATTCCGAGCGCCCCGGTCGACCTAAACCCTCCAGGGTGCCATATATCCTCGTCGGGATAGCGGTATTTGCACATATATTCTTTTTCCTGCCCTTCCACGGCGTATCCTCGGATATTCCCGAAATCGGCGATATCAGCACCGAAGAGGTTATTGCGCCGTTTAATTATCCAATCCTTAAATCGGAAGAGGAACTGGCCCGGGAGAAGGAAATAGTCCGGCTCAACGTGCCGGTGATACTCGATTATCGCGGGGCAGTAGGTGATTCCGCTTTGGCGGAATTCGATTCCCTCTGGGAAACCGCACTGCTCTATATAGAGGATAAGAGAATCCCCGCACGAGCGGATTCCGTTCGAAAGGTGTTTCCGTGGTTACTACCCGAAGCGGCTACAAGCCTTGTGGAATTTCGCAAAGTATCGAACGTTCGACAAAATGTCAGGGAATTGCTGACCGAGGTTTTTTCGACCGGCGTATTTAATTGGGAGAGTATGGTCGATGGCGACACCGCGCATCTTTTCAATGTTCGCAAAACGAAAGAAGAGAATATTGAGCCTTCGGAGCGCATAGTCTCGATGGAGAGCGCCCGCGAGAGAATTAATGAACGCGCAATAGAACGATTCATGGATTACCCGGAGAAAGGGAAGGTAGTTTCCGAGCTTGCACGCGGGTTTGTTCGCGCTAACCTGTTGCCCGATATAGAAGCGACCGGGCAGAACCGGCAGATGGCTATCGACAATATCAAACCGGTTCGCGGAATCGTCCTCAAAGACCAACGAATAGTCGATGCGCACGAGCGTGTTACCGAAGAAACCCGTCAAAAATTGGTTTCGCTGGCAATCGCCAAATCGGGTCGATACTCTACTACACCAGCTATTTTCAATATATTACGGGTTGTCGGCAGGCTTTTGTTGACGCTTTTAGTTCTTGTAATTTTGTCCTACATTATCGAAGTATATTATAAAAAAATCTGGGCCGATCCTGCAAAATATACGGTTGTGCTTTTTGCGGTTTGGTTACCCGGATTATTCGCCTTTATTTTCCGCTTAGCCGGTTGGCCGGAACTACTAACTCCTATGGCTTTCTCTGCAGCGCTTCTGGCGGTGCTTTTCGGGACTCAACTTACGATAGTAGTCGTGCTTGCCTCCGCTCTTTTAGTTTCTATTTCCGGTGACGGTTCTTTCGGTATTCTCACTGTTCTGTTAATCGAGGGCGTTGTAGCCGCAGAGGTATTTTCCCATGTGGCACAACGGCGACAGAGTATTAAGCCTATCATTTATACCGTAGCTGCTGCTGTAATTGCGGCTGCACTCCTGGATTTCGTATCGTATGGGGAATTTGGTAAAATGGGTGTTAAGTCGCTTTCCGTTGCGGCGGGATGTATTTTTGGGCCGCTACTTGCAATCGCGCTATTGCCGGTTTTTGAACGCATAGTTGGAGAAGTAACGGATTTCACGCTGCTCGAGTATGCCAATACCAACGCTCCGGTTCTTCAGCAGCTTGCTATCGAGGCTCCCGGCACCTATCATCACAGTATTGTCGTCGGAAATCTCGCGGAGCGAGCAGCTGAAGCTATCGGCGCAAATCCCCTGTTGGCAAAGGTCGGCGCGCTGTATCACGATATCGGGAAGCTGATACATCCGGAGTATTTTTCGGAGAACCTTAGCGATGAAAATCCTCACGATAAACTAAGTCCGCATATGAGCTTCCTCGTGCTTTCCGGTCACGTGAAGGACGGAGTTCGATTGGCGCGGATTCACGTTTTACCCGAAGTTATAATCGATATTATCCGGGAACATCACGGAACATCCGTGATGAAATTCTTTTACGATCAGGCAAGGTCTATCGACAAATCTATTACCGAGGACGCTTTTCGTTATCCCGGGCCGATCCCGCAATCACCGGAATCCGCGATTGTTATGCTCGCGGACGGAATCGAAGCGCGGATTCGTTCTATGGGCAACATGGATTCGAACGCGGTTAAGAGAGTTATCAAGGATATCATAGATGACAAATTCGAGACCGGGCAACTTTCCGAGACAGACCTTTCCACACGCGATCTCAAGCTTATCTCGGAATCATTTGCGACGATTATGGAAGGTGTTCTTCATCGCAGGCCGAGCCTTGTTTTATCCGACGAAGAAACTCTGTCTATAGAAAACATAAAAAAAGAACGAGACCTACAAAATTGAGGAATTTGTATGAACTCGAAAGACGATGCAAAACTCTCGATGAAAACTGTCTTTACCACAAATAATAGGCTTTGCAGATTAGTGATTTTTAATCAAAAACGAGAGTATCATAGTTTTACGGAAGTCTTAAATTATAGATAAAGGAGGTCGTCCCCGTCGGGGGCGCATATGGTAGTTTTTCTTGCACTATTGGGGCTGTTTGTTCTCGTCGTTTTCTTATTAAGCGGATTTTCATCTGCGGAGAACCTGGTTTTTTCCCTTTCCGCAGATGATATCAGGGAGTTATCCCTGCGCGAGGACTCAGGTAGCCGCTGGCTTTCCGAAAAACTGAGAAAGCCCCGTGAATTCTCGCTTCTATTCATTGTTGTGAGGACTTTGCTTATAACAATCGTAGCGATATTTCTTTTCCTATTCGCCGGGATGTTCCCTGAGTGGTGGTTTGCAGTTATTTGTGCGGTTATCTTCTGGGCTTCGATAATCCTTTTCGGTTTTGCATTCCCAAACGCGATAATTCGCGGAAACAAACTGGAAAAAATACCCGGCCGATTACCGCTAATGCGTTTTGCAGGTTATTTACTCGCCCCCGCAAACCTATTTTGGAGATGGGTTTTGCGGATTCTGGTTCCCGAGGGTGGAATTGGCGGACCGCTGGCTATCGAGAGAGAAATCGACGACCTAATTCCCGACGACGAGGGATTTGCCGGACTCGAGACCGAGGAAAAGGAGATGATTCGTCACGTTGTGGAATTCGGTGATACGACTGTCCGCGAAGTGATGTTGCCCCGAATAGACATGGTTAGTATTCCGGAAGAGACGACGCCGGAGGAGGCGATTCGCGTTATTACCTCCTGCGGCCACAGCCGAATCCCGCTGTATCGCGAGCGTATAGATGATGTGGTGGGTATTTTATATGCCAAGGATTTGCTTCTCGCAATGTCCGGTTCCGAACCTATGACGTGCCTTGGCGATATTGCCAGAGAGCCATATTTCGTCCCGGAAGCTAAGAAGACCGCAGACCTTCTGCGAAAATTCAAATCCGACCGGATTCATATCGCGGTAGTAGTTGACGAATACGGCGGCACGGCCGGATTGGTAACCATCGAGGACCTTCTCGAAGAAATTGTTGGCGAAATACAGGACGAATACGATGCCGAAGAAACCCCTATTAATAAGCTGTCGGACAATGTCTATCTGGTTGATGCTAAACTCCCTATCGACGAGGTGAACGAGGAATTGGGCATCGACCTGCCCGAAGAAGACGTGGAAACCCTCGCCGGATTTATCTACGAACTCGCGGAGGCAATTCCAAAGCCCGGAGACAAGTTCCCATTTGGGAATCTTCTTCTTATTGTAGAATCGGTTGATAGACAAAGAATTAAATATGTAAAGGTCGTAAAAAAAGACCCGGAGGAGGAAATTAGAAATGGCAAAATATAGAATCCCCGTTGTGCTACTACTCTTGATTGGAATCGCCTTTTCCGGTTACGATATTTCTATGCGTTCCAGCGATAGATTCGGACTGGATTTTGCCTTTCAACTCGGCGATTTCGAGATGAGCAACGCCGAAGACCGCTCGGGTATAATAATAGAAGATATCGGGCGGGTATCCAACCCCGGAGACCCGGATTTACCCGTTGCAGCGGAATATCTGATATTGAGCGAGCACGGTTCCCCGACGATATCGGTGGATTATATCGCTACCGATACACTTTTCGCGTCGCCGCCCGCACCCGTCGATGTTCCCCGATTCGAAAGCGGCGAACCGGACGGTGTTTTTCCGGGAGAATCGCCAGTCTATCTCGGTAACGGCGTTTGGCCAGAAGGAGTAGCGGATATCCAGTCGGTTGGACGTGCGCGCGGTTATCCACTCGGCCTTATGACAATTTGCCCCGTTCGCTACGATTTCGGAATCGGCGCTTATCTGATACACGAGAAGATGACTATCTCGGTCGATTTTGGGGGCAAGATTGAGGAACCGGAGGAGAGGTTTCGTAGTAGGCCTTTCGAGCGAATGCTCGCGGAATACACACTTAACGGCAACGTTATGCCTGCGGGCGTGTCGAACGAACCGGGAACATATATTATTATCTCACCGGATAACTGCTGGGACGTAATGACAGAATTCGCCGAATACAAGATGTCCCGAGGGCACGGCGTTATCCTTAAACAACTCTCCGATTTCGGCGCCGACCCGACTAAAGACGATATTAAGGATTATATTCAGGCTGTTTACGATTCCGTGAATCCCGCGCCGACTTTCGCCATTCTCGTTGGGGATTTAAGTATGTCTGACGGCACGGAAGTTCCCGATTTCAATTATGGCGTCTATTTTTCCGGGCACGGTTATTCGCTTCTCGACGGAGACGATTATTTTTCGGATATTTTCTACGCCCGCTGGCCTGTAGATAATGCAAACGAGTGCAGGATTTACGCAAGCAAGGTTAAATGGTATGAAACCACGCCGACATCGGGAGGAAGCGATTGGCTTACGAGGGCCTCGGTCGTCTCGACTTACGAACATGCTATTACGCCGGTTTGGAATGTCCTTTGGGTATATGAGCTTTTTCTCCATATGGGTTATACGGTAGTGGATACATTTTTCGAGAATGGTTCGATAATACCATCGCCCTCGGAGATTGCAGCGCCAATCAATAACGGACTCGCGTTTATCGACTATCGCGGTTGGGCCGGCAGTAACGGTTGGTGGGAACCGGAATTTACTGTCACCGATGTAATGACGCTCAGCAATAACCAAGCCTTTCCGGTAATAACGAGTATCGTCTGCGGCACCGGCGATTACGGCGCTTTTACCGATCCTTGTTTCGGCGAGGCCTGGATTCGAGCCGGGACGGTCTCAAATCCCCGTGGGGCGGCGGCTTTTTTCGGCACGACGGACCACGACACACATACACGCTATAACAATCCTATTAATGGCGGTTTTTTCCTGGGGCTTTTAGTCCACGATTTGCCATATATCGGACAAGACGAGTGGGTTTCTAAAGCGGAGTGTTTGCGCTTGCATCCTCGCGAAGACGAAGAGGTCGAATTATATTTCCATAGCTATTGCACTCTCGGCGATCCAGGGCTTATGATGCAACGTAACATCCCCGGCGAACTCGAAGCGGAACATGATTCCGTATATAATGGTGCATTACTTACCGTGGATGTTACAGAAAGCGGCCTGCCAATTCAGGACGCTGCGATCAGCCTTTATAGGATCGAAACTAAGGAGCAATCATTCGCTTATACAGATTTTATGGGCGAAGCTGAACTATATGTTCCCGGTAGCGGCGCGGGGACGATTGTCATTACGGCATATGCGCCGTTCCACACAACGTATGTCGATACTGTCGAGGTTAGCGGTAGGCCGGGATTCGAGATAACCGGATTAGTAATCGACGACGCTTCGGGCGGCGATAACGACGGCGTTCTCGAGCCAAACGAAACAGCGACTTTGCGGGTAACTCTTGAAAATTACTATTATCTCCCGATAAGTCCGGTGGAGGCTTATCTCTGGGCGGAGCACGAGGGCGTTGTAGTGCTGGATGAATTCGATTCGACCACTATCGCCGGGCATTCGGAGGGCGATTTGGTTTTCGAAGTGGAAGCTCTCGGCACGGCGACCGGCGGTGGCCCCGCAGCAATGAAACTATTCTGCGATTCCAGAAACGGAAGCTGTATGCTTCCAATTAATATTCCACTACCCCCGGGAGGGATTTCTATCGATTCGATTCGAGTGGACGACAGCGTCGGCGGGGATGGCGACGGAACTCTCGAACCCGGTGAAACGGGCACTGCGTATATATTGGTTGCGAATAATGGCGATGCTAATGTCGATTCGTCGGCAATTAATGTCTATTCGACAAGCGGCTGGCTCGAAATAGCCGACGGCGAATCGGTGATTATCCCGACAATTCCACCGTTGGACGCGGTCTGGTCGGATGGATTCGAGGTCGGCGCTTATAGCGGGGCTTTCCACGGATATACTGTTGGAATAGAGATTCATCGATGCGAACACAACCGGCTTATTGGAACTGTCGATCTTGTTCTCGGTAGCCATAACACAGATGATCCTCAAGGTTCCGACGACTGGGGTTATTTCGCTTATGATAACACCGATATAGCTTCCGGGATTACGCCCGGGCTTTTCGATGACATCTCCGGCACCGGCACTTTTGTGACTGTCGACGACGACGAGAAAATCGAAATGCCGTTGCCGTTCGGATTCGTTTTCTATGGCGAATCTAACGAGACTCTTTCCGTGTGTTCGAATGGATGGGCCTCGCCCGGGTCGGAACCGTATTTCATGTTGAACTTTTACAACAATCCAATCCCCGCTCCGAACGGACCATGGGGAACGCTTGCACTTTTCTGGGACGATCTCGAACCTAATACTGGCGGTGGAATATATTGGGAGTCGCGACCCGTGGACGGCGAGTTTATCGTGCAATGGGACGATATGGGACATGCGCGTTACGATGGTGTTTCGAACACATTCCAGCTTGTTATTTTCGATCCGGCGATTCATTCCACGCGCACCGGAGACTCGCCGATCGAGTTCCGCTACAGTGGCAGTATAGAAGACCTCGATACTACCGAAGAGTATTCCACGGTTGGTATCGAGTCACAGTATCAGAATACGGGCATAGAGTATCTCTATGCTAATATCTATGACGACGGCGCAGCTCCACTTGGTGATGGTCGGTCGATTTTATTCACTACTAATTGCGGTTCAGCGCTTCTCACCGGCTCGGTGGATTTAGGCGGAGATATTCCGACTAAAGCTATCGTATCTACCGACCTCGGACAGATAACTCACCCGAACTACCACGGGGAATACAGATTGCTCGAACTTCCTCCCGGTAGTCACGAAATAAAGTGCTCGGCTCCGTTTTATTTCCCCGCGAACGACAGCGTAACTCTATCGGCGGATGAACACGACACAGTAGATTTTACTCTAACTGCAATACCTACGCCTGGCACTATCGTTGCATCGCAGGGCGTAATAAGTGAAATATCGATTAATTGGTCTCCAGCGCCATTTTCTGAGGAGCCTTTAACGGGTTATAGGCTACTCAAGTATCTGGCTCCCGGCGGAGAACCGGAAATGATTGAGCTTCCCGATTCTGAGTTCAATTATATCGACACCGATTGTATAACAGGCAGAAAATACTTTTATCGCGTTCTGAATAATTACTCCGGCAACCTTAGTGCGCCGTCAAAGCTGGTGGAAGGTTGGCTCGAAATATCTACAGAAGTCGATGAGGAGGATTTACCGGTGGAATTTTCACTCGATATCAGCCCGAATCCTTTCAACGCGAGCCTTCGTATAGACGTTTCGGTTCCCGATGGTGAAGCGGCAAAAATCGAGATTTTCGACGTTCTCGGGAAAAAGGTATTTGGCGATGATAATGTAATCGATTATAAAACATATGTATGGGGTGGTAGAACCGTCGATGGAAGGCAATTGCCCAGCGGATTATATTTAATCAGATTATTGTCTGAGACGAAAACAATCACGAAATCCGCTGTCTTACTGAAGTAGGGAAACAACAAACAACAGGAGGAAATGTGACACAACCAATTATCACAAACGTATGGGCAAGAGAGATTCTCGATAGCCGTGGTAATCCAACAGTCGAGGTTGAAATCGAGCTTGAATCCGGTGCGACAGGATGGGCCGCTGTTCCCAGTGGCGCTTCGACGGGAATACACGAGGCGATGGAACTTCGCGACGGCGACAAAGACCGGTATTCCGGTAAGGGAGTTCTTCAAGCGGTCGAAAACGTTAACGAGATCATAGCTCCCGAAATAATCGATCTCGATGCAACGGACCAGCTTGGAATCGACAAGCTTATGATCGAACTCGATGGAACGCCGAATAAGGGCAAACTCGGCGCAAACGCCATCCTCGCAGTATCTATGGCTGTAACAAGAGCCGCAGCGAACCATATGGAACTGCCGCTTTATCAGTATATCGGCGGAATTAACAGCAGGACGTTACCGTTGCCGATGATGAATGTAATCAACGGCGGAGCGCACGCTGATAATAACCTGGATATCCAGGAATTCATGATTCTGCCGGGGGGAGCCTTGAGTGTTAAAGAGTCAATTCGAGTTGGCAGCGAAACTTTTAAGGCGCTTAAAAAGATCCTTCATGAAAATGGCCTTGTTACTGCGGTAGGTGACGAAGGCGGGATGGCGCCGTCATTAGGCTCGAATCGCGAAGCTCTCGATTACATGATTAAAGCTATCGAAGCAGCGGGTTATGTGCCCGGCGAGGACGTCTGGATATCTCTCGACTCCGCTGCATCGGAATTCTACGATACCGAGAAAAAACTCTATTATCTTGGGGCCGAAAAGAAAGAATTGGATTATTCCGGTATGATCGACTTCTATGGTTCTTTGATTGCCGATTATCCAATTGTCAGTATCGAAGATCCGCTTGCGGAGGACGACTGGGAAGGCTGGACAGCCATGACCAGGGCTCAAGGCGAAATTATACAGATCGTTGGCGACGATATTTTCGTGACCAACCCGGATCGCATTTCCCGCGGTATCCGAGAGAAGTCGGCCAATGCGGCGCTTATCAAATTAAACCAGATTGGCACGGTAACCGAGACGCTCGACGCTATCATGAAAGCTCTAAATGCCGGTTGGGGCGCGGTAATATCGCATCGTAGCGGTGAAACGGAAGACACTTTTATTGCCGATCTCGCGGTAGCTATGGGAGTTGGCCAAATCAAGACCGGCAGTATATGCAGAGGCGAGAGAATTTGTAAATACAATCAGCTTATGCGGATAGAAGAAGAATTGACAGGCGTATGGCAATATCCAAATCCGGCTGATCTGTATCCGCGCCTTAGTAAATAATGGCATCCAAAACCGACGATATTAGTAAATCCGGTGGACCGAAATTCTTGCGTCTCGATCCGGAAAGCCGCCATAAAATGTGGAAAAAGGCGCGCTTAGCGGCTTTTATCCTGGTTATACTAATTTTCGTTGGATTCGTTTTCGGTGGAGAATCGGGCGTTTTAGCACTTTATCGTTATTCGCGATATGAGAAAACACTGCGTCGTCGTCTTGCTAAAGAGAAGGCGCGAACGGACTCTCTTCAACAGGTTCTCACCAAGTTGAGAAGCGATCCCGATTTTCAGGAGCGAACCGCCCGTGAAAAACTTCGGTTAATTAAAGACGGCGAAATTATTTATAGGTTCGAGAGCGATGATTAACTCTCGCATATTTCGTAAAAACTCCGGTTAATCCCCGAGGTTTTTTTTATTCGAGACGATTACTTTATTATAAAAAGCATTCCATCTTGTGCCTGGATTGTAAATTCAAGTGGTTCCGGATCGTAATACCTTTTGCCGCTAAATGCCTCGGTGGCCATCCCGAGTTTGTTTCCATGAAAAGGTCTAAAATCTGCGGGCGCGTAATCGTTGGCTTCGAGTAGTTCTACGCTAACTTCCTGCGATTCATCGGATGTATTGACAGCAATTACGGTAAGGTCGTTGTTATATCGTCGCTCGATAACGAGAACACCTTTTTTGTTGTCGATATAAAGTGGTCGTGCAGTCCCAAATTTAAGACCGGGATTCTTGTCCCTTAAATTGCCTAGATAACGCACATATTCGAATAATTCCTTATCCCACTTATCGTTTTCCCATGGGAAAGCTTTCCTGCAGTCGGGGTCTTTGCCGCCGGTCATACCGATTTCGTCGCCATAATAAATACACGGTACTCCGGGCCAGGTTAGCGCCCATAGATAAGTCAATTTGAGCCGCCATTTTTCATCGCCGGCTATAGTCTGGAAACGGGGCGTATCGTGACTACCTAGAAGATTCATCAATACGCCGTTTACCGGCTGTGGATAATCTGCTATATATCCGCCGAGCCTGTCCATAAAATCGCCTGGAGTGATATTCGATTTGGCGAAAAACTCTATACAGGCGTCGCGAAAACGGTAGTTCATAACGGCATCGAACTCCTCACCGTTAAACCATGGCGTGCCATCCCCCCAGATTTCGCCAATAGAATACGCCTGCGGATCGATACTCCTTATTGTGTCGCGAAAGTCACTCCAGAATTCGTGGGGAACCTCGTTTGCGACATCGAGTCGCCAACCGTCGGCGCCATGCTCCATCCATTTGCGGATCGCTCTAAATAAATATTTTCGCACATCGGTATTGTCCGTGTTTAGTTTCGGCAGGGAACCGAATCCCCACCAGCAATCGTAATTCGGATTATCCGGGCCGGTGACAGGGAAGGAGTGAATAAAAAACCAATCGGCGTATTTACTCGATTTACCTTTTTTTATCACGTCTTGAAAGATCGGTGAACCGTAACCAATGTGGTTAAAAACACCGTCGAGCACAATTTTTATGCCGAGACTTTCCGTCGCGGCATCCAACTCGTCAAAAAGCCCGTCGTCGCCGAAGTTGTCATAGATTTCGGCGTAATCATGTGTATCGTATTTGTGGTTACTACTCGCCTCGAAAATCGGGTTGAAATAAATCACGTCCACGCCGATTTCGTCAATATAATCGAGATGATCGATAACACCGCGTAGATCGCCGCCCATGAAATTATCATACTCGGGCTTAGAACCCCATGCCACGGAGTTTTCCGGATTATTAGAGGGATCTCCGTCCGCGAATCGCTCTGGGAATATCTGGTAGAACATAGCGCCACGAACCCATTCAGGCGTCATGAAAACAGGTGCAGCGCCGGGTTTATATGATAACTCGCCTTCGGCGGGATATTCTCTCGAAACATCGCCATCGACAAGGCGAAAGCTATAGTCTAATTTCCTAATCGATGGTAAGGAAATCTCGAACCACTCGAACGGGTATTCGCTCGCAATATAAGCCATCGGAACCTCGGAGCGACCTGTCCTATAGTCCTTATATTTCAAGTAAACCCCGTCGATATCGTCCTTTTTAACCCTGATTCGAAACCAGAGATTGCCTTTCCCGTCGTCGCAGTAATAAGGAAGAGCCTGCTCGTGCCAGACAGCTCCATAGAGGATTTCGCCATCCCCGCGAGTCGATTGGCCGATGAACTCCTTCCAATCGCCGACCGTAATCACGGAATTTTGTCCACCATAGCCGTCGGGCGCGCCTTTGGGGTTGTTCGGATCCGTTAGCCACTGCCCGCCGTTAACCACAAATTTATACTGATATTCGCCGTCGGGAAGCGCGAGCGTGACCGCCCATGTGCCGTCGCCATCGACATCGGACATCGAGGTAGCGTCCGCGCTCCAGCCGTTGAAAGAACCCGCGAGATTTACTCTCTCCGGCTGGACATTTGGTGTGTATTCGAAAGTGACATCCCTCGCGAAAAGCGAGAGAGCCAACAGCAAAACGATAGTAGCGCATGTTTTCATATTCTTCCTTAGGTCGCCGTCCTGCGACGTGCATTTGTTCGATAGCGTCGCTAACAGGTGGTATTCGTTGCGATGCCCGTCCGCCACCGACGCATTAACGGCAACAAAATACTACAAGCGACGTTCTCGCGCAACCATAAAAAGAGCGCGGCACAATCTCCTTGACCGGGGCGGCAATTTGATTATATTGGAAGCGAACGAAAAATATCATAGGAGCGCAAAATGAAACACGCTATCATCATTGCCCTTTTACTTCTCGCCGGCCTATGCGCCGCCGACTCGCTAAACGTCCGACTTGCGGGGCATTGCGATACGCCTGGCTATGCCCTTGGCGTTTATGTATCCGGCGATTATGCCTATGTCGCAGACGAGGGTGGTGGTCTTCGTATAATAGATGTTTCCGTCCCGTCCTCGCCTTCCGAGGTTGGATTCTACAATACAGAAGGTCAGGCCGAGGGCGTTTATGTTTCCGGCTCCTATGTCTATGTCGCAGACCTTTGGGATGGTCTTCGGATAATAGATGTTTCCGATCCATCCTCGCCCTCCGAAGTCGGATTCTACGACACTGGTGACTTGGCCCTTGGTATTTATGTTTCCGGCTCCTATGCCTATATCGCAGACAGGGATGATGGTCTTCGAATGGTAGACGTTTCTATCCCGTCCTCGTCATTCGAGGTCGGATTCTACAATACAGAAGGTCAGGCCTATGGCGTATATGTTTCCGGTTCCTATGCTTACGTCGCAGACCATTGGGATGGTCTTCGGATAATAGATGTTTCCGATCCATCCTCGCCTTCCGAGGTTGGATTCTATGACACTGGTGACTTGGCCCTTGGCGTATATGTTTCCGGCTCCTATGCCTATGTCGCAGACTGGTTAGGTGGTCTTCGGATAATCGATGTTTCCGTTCCGTCCTCGCCCTCCGAGGTCGGAACCTACGACACGGGAAGCTATACCTTTGGCGTTTTTGTTTCCGGCGATTACGCTTATGTTGCGGATTGGGAGGACGGTCTCAGGATAATAAATATTTCTTTGCCCACCTCACCGACAGAGGTTGGATTCTACGACACGGGAGACACAGCCTTGGGTGTCTATGTATCCGGCGATTACGCCTATGTCGCAAATGGTAATGAGGGTCTATCCATCCTCGATATTTCCTATTTTACCGGCATTGAGGAGATAAACGCCGCGCGCCCTAGCAACATAGCCCTCTCCGCTTACCCGAACCCATTCAATTCGACGGTCACAATTACCCTATCTGTCATTCCGGGCTTGATCCGGAATCCAGAAATTGAAATCTACGACATAAACGGCCGCATGGTCGAAAGAATCCCCCCTGCCCCCCTTAATAAGGGGGGTGTCGAGCATAGCGAGACGGGGGGATTATACTATTGGACACCCGACGAGACGATAACCTCCGGCGTCTATCTCGTTCGCGCAACCATACTTGAACAGACGACTTCAGTCGTCTGCACGAAACGCGTCGCGTATCTCAAATAAACGCTTCGTTGTCATTTCGAGTGAAGCGGAGCGAAGAGAAATCTCGTTGTGTAAATAGGAGATTTCTCCCTTAGGTTCGAAATGACAGCATAGCCGGGGTTCTGAATAACAGTCATTAAAAAAAGGGCGCCATTCAGCGCCCTTTCTTGTTTATATCGCTTTAAACTATTTCACGAATAGCAGCTTCCTACTAACCTGATTATCCGGCGTCGTGAGGACTGCAAAATAGTTGCCGCTCGGCGCGTCGTCGGGGCGCCAGCGGAAATTGTATTTGCCCTCGGGAAGCCGATCGGAGACAAGCGTTATCTGCTTGCGGCCGGTGATGTCGTAAACACTCAGGTCAACCTGCGTCTGCACCGGTAACTCGAACGCTATCGTGATTTCGGCGTTAAACGGGTTCGGATAGGCCACGTCGATAGTAGCCTCGCCGGGCGCGTCGGGTTTGCCGGCTTTCGCAAGCGCGATCTCCTCGCGATTCACGCGATAGATGCGAACTCCGTAGAACTGATCGAGACCCACCAGTAGGCCGTTGTGGACATATACATGGTTCCAGTAGCCGTTGTCCGGCAACTCCGCGACAAGCTCCGCGTTCGGGAGGTTCGCGATATCGTAAACCATGAGCGCGCCCTGACCGTCGGACATGAAAGCATAATCGCCATCCACGGCGATGTCCGTGCCCCATACGGATGCGAACGTCGATCTGTGGATCGGCGCGGCCGGCTTGTTCCATTCGATAACCGCGAGGCCGTTCGGGCCGTCGACGGCGAGAATATAATCGCCCACTTTCGCGATACCGTTGCCGCCATTCGCGCTGGTTTTGATATAACCGACTTTACGCGGCATGCTCGAAATATCGAATGAGTGATACCCGCCCCAGTAATCGCTTGCGTAGAGTACGTCACCCTCGATAACGAGGTCGCAGAATTGCAATCCCGCCTGCTCGATAACGAAACCGTCGCCGAAAATCGCGCCGTTCTCGAAGCGGTTGACCGCGATGCCTTCAGAGCCGAGGCTTATCGCGACAAACTCCTCGCCGAAAACCATCTCGCCGATAGGATCGAGATTCTCCGCACGCACAATCGGATATTCCGCCACCCAGTCGCCATTCGTGCGGTAGCGTTCGATGAAAATATTCTCCATGTGATTCTCACGCGCGCCGAGGACATATATATCGCCGTCGTAGATTTCGACATCCCAGAGAGATTTCAGCCGCTCGAGACCGAGAGTATCGCGCAGAATCGGGTATTCCGGTGTGCTGATATCATAGCGCAGCACTCCCGATGCCCCGGCGGCAACGAGAAGCTCATTTCCGTCGATAGCGGCGCGGCGAGGGATATCGTAGGTTTCGAGGCGACCGATTTCTATCGGCAAATCGGGATTAACGACCGAATATGCCGCGAGACCGCGATCAGAGTTTGCGAGGTAAAGAACGTCCTCGCTGAGAACGCAATCGAGCGTGGGCATCCCGCCGAGTTTCCAGACGATATGCGGCGTGGCTTCATCCTCTGTGAACCGATAGACCGCGAAATGCTCCATACCGCCGGCGTAAATTATGTCGTCATAAATTTTGACGACTGTCGGCGAAGGAAACGGGAAGCTAAATAGGTGCTTCTCGAAAATCGACGCTTCGTTTGGGTCTTTCGGGTCGAGGCGGCCGTAGAGTACTATGTTCTCGTAGCCCCGGACCGTCGTGTAAACACCACTTTGCACGCCGGAAACGAACATCTCTCTCGGATTCGGGACGAAAAATCTCCCCAGCCCGAGTTTGCCTGCGGCAAGAAAGATTTTACCGTCGTGGTAATCGAGCTTAATCGGCGCACCGTTAAGCGACACGTAGCCGAGCTGCTCAGGGCTGTATGGCTCGGAAACGTCGATCGAGGCGAGGAAGTTCGCGCCCGTGACGTAAATCACCGAACCGTCGAGGTCCATATCCGTGAACCGCTCGAACTGCGGGTCCTCGAAGACCGGAAACACGCCGAGCTGGACAGGGCGATAGCAATCGGAGATGTCGAAAATCTCGAGACCCTCTTTCTCCCAGAGGACGTAGAGCGTCGTCCCATCGACGATTATCTTGTGGATGTTGCTGTGGTGGCCTTCGATAGTTCCTACCAGCTGAGGGAAATCGCGCTGGTAGATGTTGTAGATGTTCAACGCGGCCCCGACCCCGGCATAGACCACCTGTCCGTCGGATTCGATTGCCCGCGTCGGGTTCATGTCGATACGAGCGGCCTTCTCAAGCGCAATTGGTGCGGCGGCGGATATTGAGGCCGCTATTGCGATAGCTAACATAATCGCGGCTACTCGTTTCATTTCGAACTCCTTGTTTGACATTTATCTTCAATTAACTTACGTAATCAGTATAGAGATACCGTCTCCGATTTTCAAGTTTTTCTTCGCGCAAATTTCGTGCCGAGCTTTCGCATAAAAAAAAAGCGACTCTCAGCCGCCATCTTCTCATTTTGCATTGTTAATTGCTAATTCTTAATTCTTAATTCTTAATTCTACATTACTCCGCCGCTCCTACTTCATTTCAAACTCTTCTTGAAAGCATCGACATCGTTTTGCAATTGCCCGGCTTTTTCCTTTGCCGATTCCGTGGTCAGTTTCCGTTTCAGCGTCTTCAGCGAGGATTCTATCCGGGCGATCTCGCTATATGCTTCATCGATGTCGTCCGTAATATCCGCTCCGCCGAGCGCTCCGCTGCTGTTCGCTATCCTAAAATCCTTGCGAACTCGACGCATATCATCGATCAAGCGTTCGAGTTTTTGCTCATCGGGCGAAAGCGACGAGCTGTTGCCCTTGGAAATGTAATTGTATGCGATGAAAGCAATCACCACGATAACGATAATTATAATAACTTTTTTCATAATATTCCTTTCTTCTGTTTGCAATTACCCGAAGCGAATCCGCCGAAGGCGGTTGAGCAAGTTGGCTGCGGCCCTTGCCGCCGAATCCGCCGAAGGCGGTTGAGCAAGTTGGCTGCGGCCCTTGCCGCCGAATCCGCCGAAGGTGGTTGAGCACTATAGGCTGCGGCCCTTGCCGCCGAATCCGCCGAAGGCGGTTGAGCAAGTTGGCTGCGGCCCTTGCCGCCGAATCCGCCGAAGGTGGTTGAGCACAAACATCTCCGGCATTGCCGGCTAACCGCGCCCCTTATCTCATTCTGTCATTCCGGGCTCGACTCGACCATACGGCCCGTAGGGAATCCAGCAGGCGGCCTCCCCAGCCGCCCTACAATAACATTCCCCTCTTTCCCAAAGAGGGGTGGCGCGCAGCGCCGGGGTGTTTCTTCAATTCTCAACTCTCAATTCTCAACTCTCCGCCTACCTCGCCGCCTATTTTACCATAACTGTTACTGTCGATGACAGGCCCGGCTCTCCGGCCGCGTTGACAGGCGTGAAACGATACTCATACTTGCCCGGCGGGACATTCAGCTCGCGATGCGCAACCGGCTTGCCCTCATCGAAAAGAATATGCGGAATTAAAATCTCCCACGGCCCATTCGGGGATTCGCGCCCTTCCCAGAAACCATCGACCATATCCTCGATAAGCACCACGCGCAACTCGACCGTGCCATCGCCGAAATCCTCGCCCTCGATCGGCGCGGGCCCGGGCCACGGAATCAACGGCTCCACCGGCTCGCCGCCGTCCCACGACGCCCCGAACGGCGTCTGCTGCCAACGCATATCCTCCGGCGAAACATACAAGCCGCGATACCAGTTGAAGATCTCCGAGATTTTATCGATAGCCGCTTGATACGTAATATCCTTCGCGTTCTGCGCAGCGTCCTTCGCCTGAGCCGCAGCCGAGGCCGCAAGCCGAGCATCCTCAAGCGCGGTGATTGCGCCGGCGACCGTATTTAAAACGAACGCCAACGCCGCATATTCAGGTTCGACGCTTACGACGGCCCAATAATCCCGGCAGGACCTCGCAGAGAGCAACATCTTATCGTCGTCGGGCGAAACAGCCTCGACAAGCCCGAACTCCGCCAAAACGTTCTCGTTGCCGCCGAAAAGCTGCGGAAGCATCCGACGAACCCCTATCAGTATGTCGCGCAACTGCCTGGCCGCAGGCGCAACCTCCTTCGTGCGCGTCTCCGCGATTTCCTTTTTGTTTTTGTAATCCTGCAACGCCAGCGCGAACGCGACGGTTAGCGGCTCGTAATCCATATCCATCGGTGCATGGTCGGGGTCGGCGTGATGGTTGATTAACCACGGGACGACGTCGTCTTTGTTCCAGCGCATGAAATCGTCATCGGCGAGGCGGCGGTAATCACGTGTTTTCAATGTCATTTTGACTCCTTTCCCGTCGAACGGGAATTTGTTTGTTTTGTGATACAAGTTTACGATTGAAACGACAACAAATTGCGAATAATTCTCATAAACCTCCACTGAAAGCAAAGATTACTATACATAAATATTTCAACTTGCTATAGAAATAAAACATTCTTTGACATAAATATTTCGTGTTGCTATAGAAATAAAACATTCTTTGACATAAATATTTCGAGTTGCCATAGAAATAAAACATTGTTTGACGTAAATCTTTCGATTTGCCATAGAAATAAAAGAATATGACATAGAAATAAAAGGTTTCAGCGAGGGAAAAGAAGGCGGAAGTAGTTGATATTCGCTAATTACAGCATTATTGGCGGATTTTCGGGTCGATTTAGCAACGCGTTTCATGTAAATAGTTTTCAAAGAACGACATAAAGAACCTAAATCAACACCCCGCTCTTGTCAACCCCTATCTGCTCTCCCCCAAACTTTTTTTCGAGGGGGCGGGCAACTACCCCTCCGCCTTATACTGCGCCGCCGATGATGAACGTGTCCGTTTCATTTAGTCCTCCTGAGAAGTATTCTCCAAACCCAAAACTCTAATGAGTTGGGCTTTTATTTCTTTCTCCCTCACTCTAATGAAACCATCGAAATCGTCATTCCACATACATTCAAGCGCTTTTTCATTAATAAAATGTGACTCCATAATCGGTTTTATCTTATCAGCACCAAGTTTCGCTTTAATTTCAGCAAGGTATTCTGAAGGCTTTCTGTTATTGATCTTTGTATTAGTTTCATCTAATAATAATGTCCGATTAACGATTGAATCTTTTGAAGATTTAAATTCGGTTGATTTCTCCGAAGGTAATCCTTGAACCTTACTTGGAAAAATATGATGGTCTTGGATTTTCCCATGTATATAATCCCCTGATCCGACTCCTCTATACTTATAGAAATCTTCGGCACCGTTTAACGATAGAATGCACAGAATAGCACTATATCTTGCGCTTCCTTTCTTAACATCCTGTAAATTCAGCTCGGATATGAATTCAGGAGTTATTCTGTTTATCCTCTCGATTTGGGTATTTTCGTCAATCCATAGCATCCAATCCCGAAAGTCTTTTGCCATTACTGAATCTGAAGAACCACTATAGTCTTCTGAAAGGACAGCCGACCAATACCACTTCTTAAGATTTATATTGAAATCTCTATCTTGCAAGTCCCCTTTTTCGTTATATTGCCATAAAATAGCAGCAAGTGGCGGAACAATTGTTGTATTTGGGATATAATCATGCCTAATTGCGCCGAATTAAAATTCACCAGTATTCATGATTTTTTCTCTTGCTTTTTCAGCGAACAAACAGGCTTTCTTCCAAAGAGAAACGAACTCATCTCCATTCTTAACCAATACATCATCATATTTTTTTCCGTATTCGTCCTTTCGCGTAGTTTTTTCTCCCGGAATAAGATTGAAAAGGTATTTAGAAGAACAATAATTTTGTTTTACCAATGACATTGTCCGCAGGAGATGTTCGTTCATGCTGGAATCGATATTTTTCAAAGGTTCATTATCCAAATCATCCCAAAGGACTTTTCGGAGGTGAACTCCCTTCGAGTATAAAAATGCGTTCATTAAATCAAACGTGGATAATTTCATCCCTTTCGAGTTAACTCGTGCGAATATATTGCAGATGTCATGAAGTTTTCGATCTTGTTTTAAGGGAAAAGTAACGAATTTGTAGTCAGCTATTTTATAAAAAACTTCGTGAACATCAAATGGAGTTATATGCTGAGGTAGCTTTTCCTTATTAGTTTCTATATATACCTCGCACCATTCATTGAATTTCCTTGATTTGATAAATTCTCTTTCTGGATCATCTGGAGAAGTCGCTGAAAGAATATTCAGTGGAACCAGGCCGGTTTCAGTCCATCTATCCATATTGCTGATTAGTTTAGACCAGTTTTGGTGATTAGCAAGATAATATCTATAGCTCAACGATCCATCAATCTCATCGTTGAGGACTTTGGTTAGATCAATCCAGAAAACATAATAAGAAGCTCGGTTCGGAAAAGTTTTTTCAGGGTTATATATCGCGTAATATAGAGACGAAAGCCTTTGTTGCCCATCGAGAATTGCAATTTTTGGGTGGTTTTTTAGCTTTGCCCCCCAGACAGGGTCCCACGTATCATTTTTCGCTTCATTTTGGTCTAACTCCCAGAATAATAATAGCCCAGTAAAATAATCCTGCAGGATTGACTCGATTAAATCACATACCATTCCTGGTTGCCATTCAAAGTCTCTTTGAAAATATGGAATAACTAACTGGCCCTCGTGGATTTGTTTTAGCAAATCTAATACAGATTCTTTTCCTGGTGTTTCAGGCATCTCTTCTCCTTTAAATTTCCTCGCCCGCTAATTCGTCTATCTTGGCGCTTTGGGTGGCGGTTATATTATCGTTTGTTGTTCTCATTTCCCTCCCACGTTTCGTTCTATTTCCTCCGCGACGGCGAGGGGGGTCACAATGCGCCCGCCTTTTCCGTTGTGAACAATAGCGTCGTTTGGCGCGAGTTCTCGTAACTTGAAGCCAGGCCTAAATATTTCTTCGCCCGCGAGAGAACACCGTGCATACTCGCCAGCGTCGAAAAGTCGATTCGTCTCAAAATGTCGATACTGACCGGGCGCTTAGCGTCGAAAAAGACCAGCGAGCTAAGAAACTTGATACAGTCTTCGGAATCGAGTTCTTTTTGCCAAAATTCGGCCTCGTCTTCCGAGCCGCAGGGGATGAAATAGCAGGTGTCATCGAGCATCGTCGGTTTGCCCTCGGTCGGCGGCACGGTTATGAAATGGATTTTCTTATACAGGCCCGAAACTGCGACCTTCCACATCGCAAAGCTGTAATCGCCGATTCCGAAAACCGAGTAGCGCGGCATTTTGCGGTATATCGAACTTTTCCGCGCGTCCAGAATGTCGGCATGCTTTTCGAGATACGCCCATGTTTTCGGCGCAATATTCGCGATTTCCCCGGTATCCTGCCCGACACTTTTTTGCGGGACAATCACGCACTTGCGCGGTTTCGCGCGGCCATTGCCCAAATCCGACGATTTGAGTAGCGAATAGACATAATCGCTTTCCAATTCGACAATTTCGCCAAGACCGTTTTTATATCCGCCTTCGGTCGGGGTGAGTTCCATAATACGGGCGGCGTCGTGTTTGAGTCCGGAACGCCATTTGTAGTCCGAACGGCCGTCGAGTTCGGCGAACTTTTGATAATCGTCGATATTCGCAATCAACTCGCCACCGATAATCCCGAAACGACTGCTCGGCTTGACGGCCTGAATACTATCGTAGATAACAGCGGTTTTGTCGTTTTTTCCCGCCTTGCGAAGAACCAGCAAACATGCATCGACGGCGACGTCGAAGGATTTTTTCGCATCGATAAGATAAAGACTTTCGTCGCTAAGCGGCAAGCCTAGATTCCAAAGATGAACGAGGACGCGCCGCGCGGTGGCTGTTTTGCAGAGCATCGCAAGAATGCCATCGGAAGGCATGCTCTCGAAAAGGCGAATGATTATCCATTCGGCTATGTCGAAATTCGCCTTGCCGGTTTTGGCGTCGAAACCGCGCAAGCCCTGGAAATTGGATTTTTCCGGCAGGTTATCGCTATTCATCGTGCCGAGGGCCGAGTTCGTGACCCAGGGCGGATTGCCGATAATCAAAGTCCAGTCGCCGTTATTCGATGTAAGAAGCCGGGGGAGCTCGTTAGAAAGGATGTCCCTTTTCTCGATTTCGATGTTCTCGATTCCGCGAAATTTTTTCGCGGCGGTTTCGCAGTATTCGGGATTGATTTCGTAGCCTATGTAATTGGCCTTATCGCCCCAAACATCGTGCGCGGCTTCGATAAAACTTCCGAGGCCGCAGGTCGGCTCGATTACGGAACCGGGGACGCCGAATTTTTCTGAAATCAGCGAGACCACCTCAACGGCGAGTGTTACCGGTGTCTGAAAATCCCCGAATTCCTTTTCTTTTAGCATTTATAACACCCTATCTATTCCGGTAACTTTCCCTGCTTCTTGAATTACACGACTATATTGAAGCCGCCATTGAAGCGCATTCGAAATTGTTAAATAACCGATGGCTGGCGGATTCGAGATGACTTCTTCCGCAAGTTCCTGCGCGCCGATGTCGTCTATTGGGAGCATTCGTTCCACAAAAAATGCTTTTATATCGTCGATGTTGCCGTCATTTTCCAAAATGCTGATTAATCCCGTTGTCGTCTGGAAATCCGCCGTTCTGCTGCTTTTAATAAAAATCGTATGCTTGATATTCAAGCGACCGGTGCGCGTCTTTGGATCGTCGGTCTTTTCATAAACAAAAACAAGAAGCGAATAACCAAGGCCATAGAGCTTCTGCCTTGCCGATTTATATGGGCAAGAGGATTGCGGCTGGGTGATACTGGTCACCTTCATATCGACCAATAGTTTCGGGAAATCGATACCCTTCGCCGATGAGCCTTCTTCGTAGAGATATTTTGTATGAAGGTATTTTTCGAATTTATGTTCCAAATATGTGCCGACCGCTTTGCCATCGGTAACGCCGAATAAAGCCGGTTCGTTATGCGCGGATTCCGCAGTCGCGAAAACCTTGGCTTCACTTTTTAGGATTTTAATTGAAAGTTTCTTTTTGCTTGGCATATTTTTTCTCCTTATTTCGTTTCGTTCGGGGGGAAGATAATTCGTATCGGGGGCGGGTGCAAGGGAAATATTGCCCAACGCACGGCCAGCCAAACGGGCGAACATCCGTGGGCGGCAATGCCGGTCCGTAGGACAGCGTAAGGTGCTCAACCGCTACGCGGATTCGGCGGCAGGGCCGCAGCCGAGGTGCTCAACGGCTTCGCCGATTCGGCGGCAGGGCCGCAGCCGATTGTGCTCAACCGCTACGCGGATTCGCTTCGGTTAGCGAAGAATTTTCGTAGGGGACAATTGCATTGCCCCGTTTTTCGGGCGTATGCGATACGCCCCTACGGTTTATTCTACATTTAACCATCCGTGCATTTGTTTGGCTATTCATCGCCGGCTCCCGTTTCGGCTACTTTGGCCTTCAGTCTCTCGTTTTCCTTTTGCAGCAAATATGCGTTTTCCGTGCATTCGTTCAAATCCTCGGTCATGCCTCTTATCGTCGCGTGCGCCATCTTCAGCTGCTGTCTTACGTCATATAGCTTATTCTCCAGGCACGAAATCGCGCATTCATCGTAATCGTCGGTAAAATCCTCATCGTCGAGGGGTATCGGCTCGGGTTCCCTATGAAAATCGAATCCTACAAGCATCTGCACGAATTTCACTCCCTCCGCCTCGCCCATGTTATGGTTGATAAAAACGTCGTATTTCGTCTCCATTATCAACTTATATTCGGGTTCATTCTCATTTACGGTAATTGTCCAACCGTCTATAAACCCTCTTTCCCGCATAATCTCCGGGTATTTCTCGATGTTCATTTCGTTCCTCCATTAAGTCGCGGGAGGGCACATAGGCCCTCCCCTACAAATTAGGTTATGTCCAGCCAGCCGTGTTTTTTGTCTGCTATGAACGGTTTGCGGGTTAGGGATAGGGTTTCGGCCCCGTGGCGGAATAGCGTCGTTATGTCGCCGAAAAGCTTTTCGCGGTAGGCGCGTGCGTGGGCGGCGGCGAGTATCCTCTCGCGGGAGAGGTTCACGGGAACGGGCGTTGCGTCGGCGGGCGGGTCGAGGAGCAAGAGGCGCGTGTCGCGTGTGGCCGAATCGCGCTCCAAACTCACCGCAGTGCAGCATCGCACGCGCACTATGCCGTTGGTCGGCTGCAGCATGGCGGTTTGCTCCTTTCCCGTTTCGGCCTGCGAGTTGGCTGTGCCGCGTCCGGTCGTCGTGCCCTTGGCCTCGAAAAAGCCGAAACTGCCGTCCTCGAACGTGCACACGAAATCCGGGCGCGAGAGTCCGAGGGCCTGCACGGTGCCGTCGTCGAGAGCGTCGGCGGTGTCGCACCACGCCTCGCAGTGGAAGACTTCCTCCATCGCCCACGCGCAGAATCCCATGCCGAACTCGTCGGATAAGTTGGCTTTTTTGTGCGGGTCGATTTCGGTGAAAGTCAGGCACAGCGGGTCTTTCTCGCCGAAGCAGAAGCCGTATTTCCAAAAGGGGTATAGCGAGAGCAAATCCAGCGGCCCGGCGCTTTCGACCGCGCAGGCCTCGCCTATTGTGCGGCACAGGTGAATCGGCAGGATTTTCGTGCTGAACGTGCCGTTGTGCGGCGACCATACAGGGAAATCTTTGCCGACGACCAGGACAGAGTGTTTGTCGTTGAGATTGGCGAACATGGCCTCGAACGCGATGAACTCCGGCTGTGTGAGTTCGATGACTACGTTGCCGTTTTCGATGATGATGTTCATTTTTTTATTCCCCTTCTGATTTATCTATCTCCTCAACATCGGAGATAGTATATATTCTTTTGCGATTACGTCGCCAACTGCTGACACTTACCGTTTTTATGCCTGCGCCGATTTGCTTTCGATACTCTCTATAAGCGAATCGAAAGCCGCAATAAATTTTTGGACGCCCCCCGCGAGCAGTTTGTCTGTTATCCCGTCGATTTCTATGCCCATGTCTTCAAGTTTGTCAAGACGGCTTAATTCCGTTTCGAGGTTTTTTGTTACGGAGATTTCCGGCATGCCATGGTCCTCGAACGCTGTCAATGTGTCCGGGGGTATAGTATTTACGGTATCCGGGCCGATCAGTTTATCTATATAAAGCGTATCCGAATACTCGGGATTTTTCGTGCTCGTGCTTGCCCAAAGAACGCGCTGGACTTTCGCGCCATTCGATGCGAGTTTTTCCCAGCGGTCGCCCTTAAATATCGCCCTAAATTTCGAGTATGCAAGTTTTGCGTTAGCAACTGCGATTTTGCCCTTCAGGGTATTATCGCTCACTTTAGATAGTTCTTTATCCGCTTCGTTATCTATTCGGCTGACGAAAAACGACGCAACCGACGCGACTTTCGAGACATCGCCGCCGGTTGCCGCAAGCCGTTCAAGCCCTTTTATATATGCTTCCGCAATATGTATATAATAATTGACAGAAAAAATCAGAGTTACGTTGACATTTATTCCTTTTGCGATAAGCTCCTGAATCGCGACAATTCCCTCTTTCGTGCCGGGCACTTTAAACATAACGTTCGGTCGATGTAATATCCCGTTAAGTCGAATAATTTCTTCGACAGTTCCGACCGTATCGAACGCAAGATGCGGGTTCGCCTCAATGCTGACAAAGCCGTCCGCTCCATTGCAAGCTTCGAATATTGGTTTCAGCAAATCCGCCGCGCGGGCGATATCCTCGATTGCGAGCTTTTCATAGATATCGTAAGCAGTCAATCCACTATCGCTTAGTATCTTGATTTCGCTATCATAGGTTTCGCTGTCGGCTATAGCTTTTTTGAATATCGATGGATTAGATGTCACACCACTTATACCATTTTTAATATATAGTGCAAGCTCTCCATTATCGATAATTTCGCGGCTGATAAAATCTAACCACACGGATTGACCCAGTTCGTTTAATTTGTGAAGTATAGACATATCACTCTCCTCCTGTCAATAATGCCTTAACCGAAGAATAAACCGCGTTTGCGGTTATTCCGAATTTCGTAGAAAGTTCATTTGCAGGTGCGCTTGCGCCAAAACCGTCCATACCGATTATTACGCCGTCGAGACCTACGTAGCGTTCCCATCCCAATCGAGAACCGGCCTCGACAGCGACTCTTGCTCTAACTTCAGGTGGTAGAATTTGTCTGCGATATTCTTCCGGTTGCTCATCGAAAAGCGACCAGCACGGCATCGATACTACGCGAATATTAATTTTCTCCTCGGCCAGTTTCTCTGCGGCTTCGAGTGCGATATGAACCTCCGAACCGGTGCCGATTATTATCGCATTCGGGATGCCGTCGCTAGATTGCCAAAGCACGTATGCGCCTTTTTGTAAACCCTCCGCAGAAAGGTATTTCTCGCGGTTGAGAATTGGCAATTTTTGTCTGGAAAATACCAACGCCGTTGGTCGTTCTTTTGACGATAAGGCGATTTTCCATGCTTCGTTCACTTCGTTCGCGTCCGCAGGTCGTATAACATTGAGGTTCGGCACAGCGCGCAGATTCATTAATTGTTCGACCGGCTGGTGTGTCGGGCCGTCCTCCCCCACGCCGATACTGTCGTGACTGAAAACGAAAACGATGCGTTTCCCTGAAAGTGCGGCAAGGCGCATCGGCGGGCGCATGTAGTCGGAGAAAATGAAGAATGTGCCCGTAAACGGGAGTATCCCGCCGTGCAGCGCGAGTCCGACGGCAATTGAGCCCATCGCGTGTTCGCGAACCCCGAAATGAAGGTTGCGTCCGGAGTAATCCCACACGCCGCCAACCGCTCCCTGAATATTGCCCGGTTTCGTTCTGGGAGGTTGGAAATCGCCCATATCTTTTAACCGGGCGAAAACCGAGGGATTCAAATCCGCGCTACCGCCGAATAACTCGGGCAGAACCTTACCGATTTCCTGCATCGCTCGTTCAGAGGCCACCCTCGTTGCGATAGGGGCGTCATCGGGAGAAAAATCCGAAAGGCAATCCTCCCAACCGTCCGGCAAATCGCCGGTCGTGCGCCGAACGAACTCCTCGGGCAAATCGCTATGTTTGAGAACGTAATAACAATAGAGGTCCATCCAATCGCTGTGAGTGGCTTTCCTCTTTTCGACAACGGCGTTCATATGTTCGCGGACGTCCTCCGGGACGTAGAAGTTTTTGTCTTTTGGCCAGCCGAGAGCGTCCTTTGTTGCCGCGAGTTCCTCCTCGCCCAGCGGTGCGCCGTGGGATTGGTAGCTTCCCGCTTTGTGCGGCGAACCGTAACCGATTACAGTGCGCACGCATATTAGCGTAGGCTTCAACGTTTCAGCTTTGCCGGCCGCAATAGCGTCGTCGATTGCATCGAGGTCGTTGCCGTCATGAACAGTCAAAACCTGCCAGCCTTGCGCTTCGAAGCGCCTTTTCACATCCTCTGTAAAGGCGAGATTCGTTGTTCCCGCGAGCGAAATCGAATTGTCATCGTATAGGACGATCAGTTTGCCGAGTTTCAGATGCCCCGCAAGAGACGCCGCTTCGTAACAAACGCCCTCCATGAGATCGCCGTCACCGGCGAGGACGTAAGTGTGATGATCGACAATCTCGTGGCCCGGGCGGTTATAAACCGCCGCGAGATGAGCCTCCGCAATCGCCATCCCCACAGCGTTGGCAAATCCCTGCCCCAACGGGCCGGTCGTTGCCTCGACACCCGGCGTGAGAAAATTCTCCGGATGGCCCGGAGTTTTGCTTCCGGTTTGCCGAAAGCGTTTTAGGTCGTCGATTGAGATTTCATAACCGGTTAGATGCAGTATCGAATAGAGAAGCGCGGAACCATGCCCGGCGGAAAGCACGAACCTGTCGCGGTCGGCCCAATCGGGGTCTTCGGGATTGAATTTCATGTGCCTCGACCAAAGGACGTAAGCCATTGGAGCGGCGCCTAACGGCAAACCGGGATGCCCGGACTTCGCTTTTTGGATTGCATCTGCAGCTAGAAAGCGAATTGTGTTGACACTGCTTTCAGCAAGGTCTTTATCGATTTCCGACATCGGTCTCCAATCGTTATTAACTCCGGTAGAACACTCAAATATAACCAGCGTAGAATAATAATACACCGGCAAAAAGTCGTCAAGTCAGATTTAATCGCTTTTACACGATTATCCTCGCGTAATGCCTTGACAATACCGATTTCTGGAATTAGAATTATAGCTATGAAATTTATAATTACAGCAATCATCGCGGCAACCCTTCTAATAGCGGGATGTAAGACCGAAAACGACAGCACAGTCGTGACCGATACCGAAACTGCCTCTACACGCGAAGAGTCGAATATCCGGCGGGACCAAAATTCATACCGCCCGAAGCTTCCAACGACTATCGCTTATGTCGATACACATCGAATCCGCGTAGAAATCGCGGACGATGATAAAGAGCGCAGCCAGGGACTTATGTATCGAAGCTATCTGCCGGATTCCGCCGGTATGCTTTTCGTTTTTGAAAGCGAAGGACAGCATCCATTTTGGATGAAAAATACTTTTATTCCGCTCTCCATCGCCTTTATCGACGCGGATTCGGTGATTACGGATATTAAATGGATGAAGCCGCACGACACCAGCAGCATATATCCATCCAAAGCAATCAAATTCACTATCGAGGCGAATCAGGGCTGGTTTATTAAAAGGGGAATTAAACCGGGTGTAAAGGTAAAATTCTGATACGGAGGAAATATTGAGAATCGAGAACCATCCAATTTTGGAGTTTAAGCGGGGCCGCAAAGTGGAGTTTATCTTCGAGGGAGAAGAGCTTGCGGGTTACGAAGGCGAACCGATTGCCGCCGCGCTTCACGACCACGGCATACAGGTTTTGAAATACTCTATCCGACATAATCGCCCGCGAGGCTTTTTCTGCGCGATTGGACATTGCAGCAGTTGCCTTATGGAGGTCGATGGCAGGCCGAACGTCCGGGTTTGCGTGGAACCGCTGGCCGAGGGCATGGTTGTGCGTCGCCAGCGCGGGAAAGGGAATTTATCATGATCGCGGAACCGGAAGTTCTAATTATTGGCGGAGGACCGGCCGGACTGGCCGCAGCACGCGAAGCCGTTAAAGCGGGTTGCAGCGTAGTCCTTCTGGACGACGCTCTCACATTGGGCGGTCAGTTGGTCAAACAAACCCACAAATTTTTCGGCTCGGAGATGGAATACGCAGGTGTTCGCGGGATAAAAATACCGGAAATCCTATTGAAAGAGATCCTCGACGCTCCAAATTTCGAACACCACATTCGCACAACCGTTTCAGGCTACTACGAGGATGGAGTCGTCACGGCTATCCGCGACGAAAAAGAAATGGTGAAATTCCGCCCGAAAAAGCTAATCGTAGCGACCGGCGCACTGGAAAAGACTATCCCGTTCCCAAATAACGACCTGCCGGGAGTTTACGGTGCCGGTGCGGTGCAAACGCTGATGAACGTTTACGGCGTGGTTCCGGGCAAACGCGGCCTCATGGTCGGCGCGGGCAATATCGGATTGATCGTGAGCTACCAGCTTATGCAGGCCGGGATGGAAGTCGCGGCAGTGGTCGAGGGGATGGACAAGGTCGGCGGATACTGGGTTCACGCCAGTAAAATCGCAAGGCTGGGGATTCCAATTCTAACCCGGCACACAATTTTGGAAGCGAAAGGTCAGGACGTCGTAACAGGCGCCGTGATCGCCCCTATCGACGAAAACTGGCGTCCGATTCCGGGTGCGGAAACCGAGATCGAGTGCGATTTTATCTGTCTTGCGGTTGGGCTTTCTCCGCTTTCAGATATTTTCAAACTCGCCGAATGCGAGATGGTTTATGTGCCGCAACTCAGCGGCGAGGTGCCATATAGAACCTCCGAAATGCAAACGACGACCGAAGGTATTTACGTTGCCGGAGACGCGGGAGGTGTCGAGGAGGCGTCCAGCGCCATGATCGAAGGCGCTATCGCAGGATTCGCGGCGGCGAAAGCTCTCGGCAAAGTCATCCCGGATTACGAATCGCGCAGATGCATTCTGCAAGATGAGTTAGAACGGCTCAGATCGGGACCCGTAGGGGAGCATATTCGCGGAGGACTATGTCAATGTTCTCTCGAACATAAAACGGAGATGAACTAATGTCATCTAAAATCGAGAACTCGGGAATACCTTCAGTCGAACAGATCGGATCGAGCTTGCCCTCGCGGGAGCGCAGGAACAGCGGGCCATACGCTGTTATCGAATGTTGGCAGAAAATTCCCTGCGATCCATGCGTTGCGGCATGCCCTTTCGGATATATCGCGCCGATGGAGAATATCAACGACCTGCCCCAACTCGATCAGGATGCCTGCACTGGCTGCGGGAATTGTATCGCCCTATGCCCCGGGCTTGCGATCTTCGTTATAGACGAAACATGGGGCGAACCGGAACAAGCGCTTATTCGCATCCCTCACGAATTCTCGCCCCTCCCCGAAAAAGGACAGACCGTTCGCGCACTCGACCGTGAGGGAAAATACGTTGCCGATGCCGAAGTCGTGCGCATTCAGAAATCGAAATCATGGACGCCGGTATTGCATTTGGCGATTCCAATAAAACTAATAATGGATATCCGTGCAATCGAGCCGCTACCAATGCGACCCGAATAATAAGGAGGTAATATGGAGGGAACGAACGTTCTGGAATTACGGTCGGTCAATGCCTGGACCGTTTTCAAAATCGCGCTAATTGCCTATTTAGTAATAGGTCTTCTTGTCGGTTTATTGATGGGCCTCGCTTTCGGGATCGTCGGTGCCGCAGCGATGGGTATCGAAGACGACTCGCCGATTAGCGCACTTCTCGGCGCGGGCGGAGGTTTTGTCGGCGGAATATTACTCGGAATTCTCTATGGTCTTTTCGTAGGGATTTCAGGGGGAATCGGCGGAGCCATTTTCGCGCTGCTATATAACCTTTTCGCATCTATAATTGGTGGAATTAAAATTCGAGTGAAGCCACAGACATAAGAAATTGATTCTTTGGTTGCAATTCCTCCCTCGAATCCTTATATTTAGTTGGTTATGGAGGTTAAATGAAAAGTTCGCGCCATGGTTGGTAAAATCAAATTCTTCCGAGGGTAGCGCAAATGCTTACCGCAACCCCCGGTTGCGGTTTTTTTCAAAGAGGAGGTCAGATGTCGCGCACGAGTTTTGTTCTTATCATGCTGGTCGTTTCCGTTGTTTCTTCCATGGCTATTGTAAATGGTGTCCCACCGCAGTATCAGAGGGAATTTGCCCTCGGCCAGGCGGGATTTTCCCCGAAAACCGAGTCCTCAATCCAAAGCATTCGCGAGATAGCTCGAATCAATAGCGCCGAGATCCATAAAGTAACCCGCGTTCTCGATATCTGGTTAATGACCTGGGAACCCGGAATCGATGACGACGCATATCAAGCTGCGATGCGTAGCGGCGATTATCTCACGATGTTATCCATACATGAAGCCGGCGAATCCGAGGTTCTCGAGATGGTCGAAATCCTCGAGAAATCAGGTCATGTGGAATTCGCCTGCCCTAATTATTATCGGTATATAGCTTACACACCGAACGATCCATATTATCCGGACGATGGCGATCATACCGATTCCAGCACACCCGACCAATTCGACAAAGCGCTGATGCACTGCCCCGAAGCCTGGGATATCGAGCGCGGTAGCTCTTCTATCCGCCTTGCGATAATCGACTCCGGAACGGACATCGATCACCCCGATTTATCGGCCAATATCTATATTAATCCCGGCGAAGACATCGACGCCGATAACGTCCTCTATGATCTCGACGATCTCGACGGCCTCGATAACGACGGCAACGGCTATATCGATGACCTTTTCGGCTATGATTTTTGCGGCGGCGTTACCGGCGAGGAAACATCGCCGCCCGATCAGGAGGACTGGAACCCGGATATCCACTACTACGGCGACGACGGCTGGGGCGAACCCGATCCGAGCGTTGGCAACGGAACGAGTAGCTTTCCGCTTCTTTTCCCGCCCGACCAGGGCGTTTCGCACGGAACTCATACATCCGGAATCGCGGGTGCGGTTATGGATAATGCTATTATGTTCGCCGGCGTCGCGGGTGGTGGCTGCAAGATAGTGCCGGTTCGGGTTGGAAATCCCGAAGGTTCTATGACCGCTACCGATATCGCAGCCGGAATCGAATATGCGGTTACCGGGGCATATGCAAACGTCATTTCGATGAGCCTCGGAAGTTTCTCGTCGGAATCGGAACCGATGGAGTCCCTCGCTATTGAACTCGCATGGGGTGCGGGCGTCACTATTGTATGCGCATCCGGCAACAATTCGGGAATGCCCTTCATTGGCAACGACTCGGTGGGTTACCCTGCAAGTGCAACCAAAACAATCGCAATAGGCAGTTGCGATGCGTCGGGTAATAGGGCATCCTACAGCCAGCATGGTAGTATGCTCGATGTCGTTGCTCCAGGTGGTGTCACCGACGCCGGAGGTGCTTCGATAGAGACGATTTGGTCAACATGGGTCGTTTCCGTCGCAGAGGCAAACGACGATCCGACTTTGACCGCTGGAGAACATATCCATTACCATGCGGAGGGCACGAGTATGTCCTGCCCTCAAGTAGCGGGGATTTGCGGCCTGTTACTTTCAAGAGATCCGACTCTCGACAACGAAGAAATTCGGACTATATTACGCGAAACCGCTACGGACGTAATGACCGTAGGCCGCGACCTCGAAACCGGCAACGGTCTGGTAAACGCCTACGACGCTTTGTTATATCTCGGTGTCGAAGAATCCGATCTGCCGCGAAAATCCGCGCTTACTGTTTATCCGAACCCGTTTAACGCCGAATGCAGAATCGAATCGCCGTCGGAAGTGGATATTTTCGATGTTAACGGCAGGCTTGTGAGGGAAATTCCGGCGACAACCGGGAATACTATGACATGGAATGGTTTGGACGAAGCCGGTCGAGAACTGCCAAGTGGTGTGTATCTTGCGAGAACTGAAACCGCCGATGGCCGGATCACGAAAGCGATTACATTGCTACGCTAATTTACTGGGGTGCCTTCGATGAGAAAAATCCTCGTCTTTCTTTGCCTTATTGCTGTTACAATACTTGCGCTACCTGCAGAAATCGATATTCGGATGGAAGTCCCGGATAGAGAAGCCGTGCGCGAAGCACAGCGCGCAGGCCTGATGGTCGATAATTATATCTCTCGAACGGGAGAGCTTCTCGGAGTCATCTTTGAAGATAAATTGCCGGAGCTTTATGCTCTCGGTTATTACGTTGAAATCCTTCCCGAAACTGACGCCCGTGTTCTCGCAATGCAACGTCGAGAACCGTCGGGTTACCCGCTTTTCTCCACATATACAAGTTTTATGGAAAACGTAGCAACCGATCATCCGGTGATTGCTTCGCTAGATACTTTCGGATGGTCTCAGGGCGGTCGTCCGCTACTTATGATGAAAATTTCTACCCGTGTCGCTTGGGACGAAGCGGAACCGGAGTTCTGCTATATAAGCACGATGCACGGCGACGAACCTCCGGGAACTATATTCCTAATGTGGTTTATCGATTCCCTTACCGACAATTACGGCTACGATTCTCGTATCACCCGACTCGTCGATTCCTGCGAAATTTACATTGTTCCGCTGCTTAATCCCGACGGATATGTAGCCATGCGCCGCTCTCTCAATAGCGGTATGGACATGAACCGCAATTATCCCGTCCCGGATGGGGTGGATGGCAACGATGGAACTTTCAACACCGACGAGGAAACGGATGCTACTTTTGACTGGCTCAAAAGCCGCAATCTAAGTTACACTATCAATTTCCACACGGGCGCATTACTCACGAATTATCCGTGGGATCACGATGTCGTGCGCACCACGGATGATTCTTTATATAAATTCATCGCGGTGAATTATACTTCGCGCAACTCGCCAATGTATTATCATGGCGGTTTTCTTTATGGAATAACGAACGGTTTCGACTGGTATGAAGTTGACGGTTCATTGCAAGACTGGACTTATTGGACTAACGGCGATCTACATCTTACAATAGAGTTGCAGCAGATTAAAACCCCACCCTATAACTCGCTGGATACTTTGTGGAACCACAATTACGACGCTTTCTGCGCGGCAATCGAGGTTACGTTAAACCATGGAGTCCACGGTATCGTTACCGATAGCGTCACCGGAGATCCACTCGCTGCGGTCGTTCGGATTGTGGAGGTTGAGAAAGATATCTACTCGGATAGCGATAACGGCTATTACCATAGGATTCTGTTGTTCGGCACTTATAATCTTGAATTTTCGTGCCCCGGTTACTACGATAAGTCTATAAGCGTGCTTGTTCCGGATTCCGGGTTGGTGCGTGCGGATGTTCAACTCTGCCCGATGAATCCGATTATTGTTTATCAAACGGATTTGGAAACCGACAACGGCGGTTTTACGATAGCCTTTTTCCCATACTACCAGGATTGGGAGTGGGGAACGCCGTCTCGCGGAATAATCGAACCGTACTCGGGCCTAAAAGTATGGGGAACCGAGTTATCCGGCGAGTATCACGATAGCAGTCAAAGCCGACTTTTATTGGAAGATATCGATCTTCCGGACGAAGATAGCTTAACGCTTTCTTTCTGGCAATGGTTTAGTTTCCAGGATATTTCCTCGGGCGAATACCACGACGGCGGAAACTTGAAGTTATGGCTATCCCCTTCCGATAGCACGGTCCTTTCGCCGACACCCGATTACGACCACCCGATGAGCGAATGGAATCGACTTATTCCTTATCAGGAAGCTTTTTCCGGTCTAAGTAATCGGCGCTGGTGGCACGAAGTCCGTGTCGATTTGTCCGCATGGCGCGGCGAAACCGTCGATATTAGCTGGGATTTCGGATCGTCGAGTGTCAACACGCAGGTGGGATGGTTCATCGACGATATTGCGATTTACTATCCAGACACAACTCCTCTTACTGTCGTCGATTTGCATGTAGATTTACCTGCGAAAATGTTTATCCGCGCATATCCAAATCCGTTCAACTCGGCGGTGCGAATCGGTGTGGAGAGCGGGGAGTTGAGAGTGGAGAATGTGGAAATATACGACATCACGGGGCGAATAGTCGAAACAATCCCACGCAACGAACCTTACGGGACAAGCGAGATTATCTGGCGACCTGAAAATGGTTTAGATTCTGGAATATATTTCTTGCGGATTGAATATAAAGGCATGAACTCACAAACCAAAATCATTTATCTCAAATAGAACGGATAGTATGCGTATTTCTTTTCACGGCGGCGCACGTCAGGTAACAGGCTCCAAGCATATCATCGAAGCTGACGGTAAACGAATCCTATTGGATTGCGGATTATTTCAGGGGCATAGAGCGGATGCTAATCAGAAAAACCGCAATCTCCCTTTCGATCCATCGAAGCTGGACGCGGTTATCCTCGGACATGCGCACATAGACCATTCCGGCAACCTTCCAAATCTCGTTCGGAATGGATATGCCGGCCCAATATACTCTACGAAACCGACAGACGACCTATGCAAATATATGCTTGCCGACTCGGCATATCTTCAGGAAAAGGACGTCGAATATATAAACAGAAGACGGGTAAAAGAGGGATTAGAGCCTCTTGATCCAACATACACGATGGCCGATGCACTTGATGCGATTCACCAGTTTGTCCCGAGACCCTATTCGCATTGGTTCGGAGTAACGGGGCCAATTAAAGCGATGTTCCGCGACGCCGGACATATACTCGGCAGCGCCGTTGTAGAACTGGATATCCACGACGCCGGAAAAGCACATCGAATAGCTTACGCTGTGGACCTCGGCCGCAAAAATCTTCCGCTTTTAATCGATCCAAAACAAATCACCGAAGCCGGAACCTTGATAATCGAATCCACCTATGGCAATCGTGAGCACGACCCTATCGAGAACGCCAAGGGCGATTTGGCCGACGCTATCAATAGGACCATCTCTCGCGGCGGAAAGGTCATAATCCCGAGTTTCGCTATGGAGCGCACTCAGGAAATAATTTACCATCTTCACACGCTGCATACCGAGAATCGGATTCCGAATATCCCAATAATTATCGACTCGCCTCTTGCGATAAATATCACACAGGTTTTTCGCCGAAATTTCAATTACCTCGATGCGGAAGCACAAGAGATGATCTTAAAATACGAGGATCCTTTCGGTTTCGGAAAAGTCGAGTATGTTCGGAGCGTCGAGGATTCGAAACGACTAAATCTCGATTCGAGGCCAATGATTATAATCTCCGCGAGCGGGATGTGCGAGGCCGGCCGCATACTCCATCACCTGAAAAATAACGTCGAAGACGAGCGTAACACAATCCTCGTCGTCGGATATATGGCGGAAAACACGCTGGGACGTAAGATTGTCGACCGTGAACCGGATATAAAGATTTTCGGCGAAAAGTATAGATTAAAGGCCGAAGTCGTCATAATAAACGCCTTCAGCGCACATGCCGATCGCGATGAACTGCTCGAATACGTAAAAAACTGCGGGAGCACGCTCGAAAGGGTTTTCGTCGTGCATGGCGAGGAGGAACAATCCTTAGCTTTCGCCGAGGCCGTCAGGGAAATGCGGCCGGAGTTGGAGGTCACCGTTCCGAAGGAAGGCCAAACCATCGAGCTTTCATAATATCTCGGGCATATAACCGAAAAACTCTCGGTTCTAAAAACTGGTGCTCAGACCTACGTGAATATAGCCGTCCGTAAGGGATTCCCCTCCCGCGATACCGTAAGAAACATCCCACCTGCCGATTGACGTATTCAAGCGCAATCCAAGACCGTAGGAAAGCTTATATTCCGCATCTTCTCCGGCAGGTCGAATTACTCCGGCGTCGCTAAAAGCATAACCGTGGGCATCGAGCCCGACAAGCGCGCGCCATTCGAGATTCGACCAGCCCAGATGCTCCGCGGAAAATTGCTCCTCGCGGTAACCGCGCAGACTCCCCCATCCGCCAAGATAGTATTTATCGGATAACGGCAGCGGCCCGCTCGCCAACGCGCTTCTCCCGTGCAATCCAATAAAGACCACATGACCGCGAAAAACTTCCTTCGCCGCTTTCGCGTCGGCTTCCGTTTTTAGTATCGGTTCGGATTTCGCGAGATTCTCGAAAAGCACGTCCGGGCCGCTCCTTTCGATATACGAACCCGCGAACGACAATCCGCATAATACTCCCGACCGCAGATTGTTCTTTGGCCGAAGATTATCCCAATTAGCGCCAATTTGCCCGATATATTCCCGCGACGTCGGAATATTATAGACGTTCTGGCCGATAGAATCCGGCGTGACTCCCCGATAACCGCCGCCGAAATCCAAATCGAAGTCGAAACTTATCGGAAGCGAGTATTCCACCGAGAAAGACCGCTCCGTATAGGTCGAATCCCGCTCGAAATAGACGCCGGACAAAGTTATATCCCCGCGACCTCCAAATAGCCACGGCTCGGTGTAATCCGCGCCGATCTTGAGTTGCTGATCCGAAACCTGATCCCATAGGAGCGAAAGAGCCCTCCCCGTGCCCCACATATTGCTAAACGACGCGTCCAGATGTCCGCTCAATTTTCCCTTGTCGTCCGAGGAAGGCGCGTAGCCGAGTATTCCGTTAATCGATACGGAACGCCCCTCGTTTACCGGCACGCGCAATAGCCATATCCCTGTCTCGTCCAGGAGCAACTGCGGTTTGCCGGAGAGCGAAAGCCAATCCTCATCATCGAGACGTGCCACGCCCTTATCGATCCGGACCTGCGAGTAAAGCTCCGGCGGATCGATCAACATAAGTCGTTGCACGACATAAGGCTTTGTTTTGGCGTTGGAGGGCAAAATTACCTGCCGAATGTAAACCGTATCCCCGGATTCGACGCGGATTCTCACTCGCACCGGAAGAGAATCGCCCGCAATCGGGCCGATAGAGAGCGATTCGAGAATAGCTTTCGCGTGGGGGAAACCCGAGTTTTCGAGCGCGGTGACCAGCGCGTCCATATCCGCAGCGAGAGACGATTCGACGAACGGACCGCCCTCGCGAAGCCCGAGCGCGGGCATATCATTCGGGTAGCCGAGAATCGCGTAATCGGCGACTACGCTACGCGGCCCGGCCTCGATAGCCAAATCGACCTCGATATCGCCGTTGGAAAGCGTCTCGATTTCGGCGGAAACGTCCGCGGCGTGATAGCCGTTTCTCTCGTAGAGCCCTCGCACCGAATCGGCTATTTCGCACGGCGAAACGTCCTCCGCGATTTCGGAGACGAGCTTCCGCCCGAGAGGACCGGGCGCGCCGATTTCTATGCGCGTTTCTCCCCACAAAACCGCAGTGGTAAAAGCAAAAAGCGATAATAAAAATAACTTTCGCATTATAAAAAACGCCCCCTATTCGGGGGCGTTTATTTGGGATGTGTGGTTTGGCTATTTCACCAATAGCAATTTCTGGTTTACGCTTGCGGCGTCGGTTTTTAGCACCGCGAAATACACTCCGCTCGGAAGCTCGCGCATGTCGTTAGAGCGGCCATTCCACACTACGCGATGGAATCCGGCTTCGCCTTTATCGTCTATCAACGTCCGCACGGCGCGACCGGTAACGTCGTAAATATCCAGATCGACCTCGCACTCCGCGGGCAGGAAGAACTTTATCTCCGTAGCCGCGTTGAACGGATTCGGCATGTTTGGATACAGCGTCACGCGATCCGGCAGGTTTCTATCTATCGCGACCTTGAACACATGAGCGCCCATCGAGAGGTCGATGCCACTCGCTTCGTCCATGCGATAGCTTTGTCCGTCTATATCGATAGTAAACAACGCGCGTCCGTCCACATCCCACTCGACGCGGCGCGACTTTGTTATTTCGATAATACCCGACCATTCGCCATATTTCGCGGGGATCATTTCGCCGGACATTAGAGGCATGTCGCCATCAAGAACGATTCTGTCCGATGCGCCGGGAATGCGTGGCGGCATGGGCTTATCGAACGCATCCTCGACCATAGCGAAGTCCACGAAGACGCCGGGATCGTCGGCGAAATAGACTCGACCGGAAGCTACAGGCTCCGGTGCACAATCCGGGGCGACTTTTGGAAGATAAATACTCGTTATCCGCGCAACAGCGGGGCTGAGATTGAATACCCACTGGCCAAGTCCCGGAACGAATTCGTCCGTCGCTTCGTAATGAGGAATCCCCTCCGTCTCGTAGTAATAGAACGTCCCATACATGAAAGCGTCCGACGGCGTAATATCCTGATCCGCGAGGTATGTCCTGTGCGCCGGGCTGCCAAGCATTATCCATCCGACCGGCAGGCTGGCGTCGTAATTATAGATCGCGTCGCCGTTGCGAATATAGCTTGTATCCGTGAAAGAAAGCACCCAATACCCGCGTCCCGCCTGAATCGAGTATACCGTATTATACTCCTGTATAGAGCTATTCCATCCATACACGCCGATAGCGTCCGGGAAAATGGCCGACGTCGTCATCGACGGCATCCTGATCGGCGTGCTTATCATATTCCAGCCTCTAACCAATTCGATTTCCCAATCGTATTCGCCGGGCCTCGCGTCGAATGTGATTTCCACGGAACCGTCCGCGTTAACCTCGAATATCGAGTCCTCGGTCATATCCAGCCAATCGTTTATGAGAAGACCTTCCCACATCTGGTGCGGATCCCATGTGATATAGCCGTCTTCCTCGAAATAAGCGCGCCACTTAACGATTTGCCCTGTCGGGCGAATATCCGTGCCCAACTCGCGCCAATCGCTGCTCATAAACCAGGCGTCGGCAAAACCCCAGAACGGCGGGATATTAATAACGTCGATACCGCGGTCGTAATCGTCCGAGGCAGCATCCAACAAACCGAACCTCAGCGAATCCTGCATTACCATCGAGCGGTTAACATAATGAAGCATTCCATACCAGAAATACCTGATATCGTCGCCCACAATGAATATTCCATTTTCCTCTACAGGTATCGGTAACTCGTCCAAGCCGAAATTAATGAGCAGGTCGGCGACTTCGATAAGGCAACTCCTACCTTCGAGGACTTCCTCGCTAACGGCATAGTCGATATTAATCAGCGCTGCGGGACCGGCTAATGGTGTCACGCCCTGAAGCCTGACAAGTACGCGGTCAGAGGCAATATTGCGGATGATTAGAGTCCAATCTTCCGGTAAACCGGCACCGCGAGTAACAGTAAGCGGTGACAGAAATTCAGGATCGGCGACTACGGTAAAATCGAGGTGCGTGATTTCGTTTGTATAGGTATCCCCAACGTAAATTGGAACACTGATAAGATCGCCGGGGTCGGCGACTGTTTCCTCGGGAGGATAAACATGGAGATAATGAGCCGGAACTTCCGGCGTTATCTCGAATTCCACCGGTAATCCATAATACGGGCCAATCGGATCGTTGGTTGTGAAACTTATAGTCGAAAGATATAATCCTACATCGAGTGTTCCGGCTTCGAAATAGGCGGTAATTTCCCTGTGAGTTCCCGGCGGGATTGTGCCCCATGTATCTGACATATCGAGCCAGTCGGCGCTTTCTTCGAGATACCATACTGCGGTTCCATCACCGTGGTTGTAAAGCGTAACCGTCTCTTCCGTATCCCAGCCTTCCTCTAACTCGACCGATAGGATTGGCGGCGAGACCGTAAATTGGGGAACTCCACCCGGCGCCCCAAGAAGAAGCGTTCCCAGCTCGTCGGCGGAACACAAATCCGCAGCGAGAGGCCATTCGAATACCGTATCTCCAACGTCGTTAAGAATCTGGAAACCGACGCCGATACTATCCGCAGGCAAGGCCATGAATTCCTCGACTACGGTCATATCCACGAACATTTCCAGACTGAAATACCCCGGAGCTATAGGCTCGAAATCCGCAATCGCACCCTCCGAAAGCCTGAATGGCTCGATCGAATCGGCGTTTATCGGATAGAAATTAACATCGGGCACGGAACCGACGGAATACGTAGCTTCGTAATAACCCTCAGTCGAGCTTTCGTCGTCCCATGTCCGCGAATAATCGTCATCGAAGAAGAAACGGAACGAATAACCGTCATACAGCGTCATCAAGATATCCATCCCGATGTAAAGCGTGTGCAGATCGTTCATAAGTAGTATCTGCGCATCCGCGGCAAGCTCGGCCCGGACTGCGTCGAACCACAACGCTTCATTTGTATTGCCATCCATTACGGGCGTTTCACCGGTAATATAGCTGCTATAGAGGAGGTCTCCGGCCAGCGATGCTCCGCCGTCAATATTAGAGAATCCGCTGACGAAATCCGGATCGTCATATACCGCCTGAACTTTATAGAAATAAAGCGCTCCGGGATCGACGGTATTATCGGCGCAACTATTATACATCACCGAATCGGCGATAACCTCATAGCCGATATCGAAATAAACGCTGCGATATACCGTATAATACGAAAGGTGGACGGGAAGACCAGTCGATACTGCCGGTGGAGCATCCCACATAAGCGGAATACAACCGCGGAAACCATCCAACGCCTCCAGATTCTGCGGGATAAAGACCGGATGCGTATACTTTATAACCACCACATTGAAGTTCTGAATCGTGGTGTCCTCAGCATCGTAGGCCATTAATTGCACCGAATAAGCTCCCTCAATTCCAACAGGTAACCAGAAGCAATATCCACTTATATCGACGTTCATTCCAATCGGTCCAACGAGTAGTTCGTAGTAAACTACATCACCGTCGGCGTCATCCGCGATACCCAGATAGTTCCACGGGAAACCATCGAGGATAAGAGTATCCTCTGGATAGGTTATGAATTCCGGCGCATCGTTAACCGAGTTGACAGTTACATAAATCGAATCGATGAGGACGTCCTCGCCATCGGTAGCGGAAATCACAACCCAGCCCTCACCAAAATAGTCCCCAACAAGGCTGATATTCACGTATTCCGAATCGACGAGTGTAGCAATGATGCCGGTCTCGCTCGATGACACGTCGTAAGTTAGTCCGCTTGGCGGGTCGAAAACAGTAGATAAATCTGGTAGTGCGGTATCGGGATCGTCCTCGTCCATAACGAGGTCGGGAATAGGATTAATCACGCCCAAAGTCCAACAACCAGCCGTTGGGCTGGCATCGCCATTCGGGCCGTCGGAATCCAACGGACGAACGGTAAAGAAGTATTCGCGTGCGCTGTCGAGCCCATTAACGTAGGTTCGGACTTCGGTTCCGGATGGAACAGGCGCTAATGTATCGTAAACTGTCATAAAGATGAAATCCATAGGATCGAAATCGACATCCGGACGATAGCGGATCTCGTAACCAATATCGACCATACCGGTGTAGCCATCGTCGCCCGTTGCGGTAAACACGAGTTCGATAGCCGTCGCGTCAAGATCGCCACATGTAAGATCGATAATCGTCGCCGGCGGAATGTCGTCAGTCCAGTCATAAGTATGAATATGCAGGATGTTCGAGACAGGGCCGTCGTTGCCTTCATCATCCCATGCTTTACCTGCAATCCAATAATCCGTATCCGCAGTGAGGCCATCCACAATAAGATTCTGGACGCTACCCGCGACTTCCGGGACCGGGACACCATCCGTGATTTCAGGCTGAAGGTCGAAATCGGCCTCCACGAAAGCAGTAGTTGCCATACGGAATTCGTAATTATCCGCAGTTCCAGTATTGCCGTCGTCGCCCGGCGCTTCCCAATAAATTGTGAATTGATCCCAATCCACCTCACGCGCTTCAAGAGTATCTATTTCGAAAGCGGCTGGTGGCGTAGTATCCGGCGCTACCGGAGTAGTGAAGTTCACCATATTGGAAACGCCCGATTCATTCGGAATCTCGTCCTGAGTAACCATCGCTGCCCAATATTCGGTCTCCGGCAAAAGCCCTTCCATCCAAACTTCCTGTCCGCTACCTGCAACAAGAGGCGCAGGCATACCAGCCACAAAGAACGAGGGCGGCCAGACGAAATCGATAACGTCGTAACCCATAACATAAGTAGTCGCAGTGCCGATATCCCCATCGTCGCCTGGAGAAGTCCAAGATAGGCGCGCGCGCGTGGGTTCGACTTCTTCAACTGCAAGGTCAGATACTGTGGCCGGCGGTATCGTATCGCCGACAGGCGGAACGCTTATCTCGAACACCGCGTCGCTTATATCATTCAAAGTTGTGTCGGTTTCTTCCCGGACACGCATTAGGCATTCTACCGAAGCCGGTCCGGTAATAGCCCAGTTATATGTTCCACGGGCTGCGAGTCCGCCCTGCACAAATTCCCATGACCCGCCGTTATCGCGAGAAAGGTGTAACTCCACCGTTCCAACAGCGCCGGTAGTAGTCCAGGCAACGATAGCGTTATCATCTATAACGAGATCCTCGCCCCCGTCCGGGTAGTCCATTTGAAGGTCGGGCGTCTGATCTATTGTTGTGTAACCATCCGAAACATCGAATAAACTCGGCGTCACAACCTCGGATATCTTGAAAAGCACAATAGATGATGTAACGTGAGGTGCAATCCAGTCATAGGCGCCGTCGTTTCCGGTGCTGAGCACCACGGGGAGCCAACTGCCTCCGGCGTCCGGGGAATACTCGATTTTCACGTTGCCTACCGAACCTATGGTCGTCCATGTTATGTGAATAATCTCATCCCAATAATAGTGGCCGCCACCGTTGGGATTAGTCACCGTTATTTCGCGAACTTCGGGGATGAGGTAATACGGTCCCCAATACTCCTCGGCACCGGGCAATGTCACATTACCCGAAATTGTAAGGGTTTCGGAGTCGCAGGTGTTTCGGAAAAATATGTTTAACTCCTCGCCGTCCTCAGGAGGTGTCGTGAAACTCCCGATATTCACAAACCACAAGGTGTCGATGTAACCGCAACCATCTGAAACCTGTGTAAGAATTTCGCCGGGCCTTAAAGTCATCCACGCTTCGAATTCGATACATCCGGCACCGGGATAACCGCCGCCGGAATTATGCAAAGACCCCATAACAACGTGGGGTTGGGCGAGTGCAACAGATGCGAATGCCATTGCTATAAACAAAAACAGCATGACCTTTTTCTCCATACTATCCTCCTTGAAAACGTATTAGCGACATTTTTAAAAAACTGAACCTTCAAAACCGACAGGCCCCGTAAAACGGGGCCTGTCATTTAACTTTTTACTTCAGGAGCAACATGCGACGCGTAGCGGTGTTGTCCCCTGCGGTGATTCTATAGAAATAGACTCCACTCGGGATCGCCCTGCCGGAAACATCGACGCCGTTCCATACAACACTATGACTGCCCGCACTTAGTTCTTCACTAACCAGCGTATTGACTTTGCGGCCAAGAAGGTCGAAGATATCGAGTGTAACCTCGGATTTCTTCGACAGGTCGAAGGCAATCGCCGTGGTCGGGTTGAACGGGTTCGGAGCATTCTGGAAAAGCGCGAAGATCTTTGGTAGATTACCAACAGATAGCTTATAGGTTCCGGGAGAAAGCGTCGTCCGACCATTGATGGCTTCGCCGTCTATATCGAGCGCGATTCCATCCGGCATACCGGAAATATCTATTATCGCCGGCTTCGCAAGAACGAGGTCGCAATCGATAACATCTGCGAAAAGCGCTCCGGTAGCCTTCCAACTATCCACGGAAAGGAAAGCGTTCGGCGATTTACCATCGATTGCGGGTGGAATAGGTGTTACGAGATCGAGATTTGCTACACCAACATCGAGCAACACAACTTCGTTCTCGAATTCGACCGCAATAATCGCATCGAATTCCCTCTCCGGAACCGCTACTTTATAACCGGATACTCCCGGAACAGTGAGAGTAGCGGAGAAATTAGACGCCGCGAAATAACCCTTCCCGGGTTCTAGGTCGTTGCTCGAAACGTAATTGGTCGTAGTTACATCATACCAGTATGCATGGTCAGGAACACCAAGTATCGCTCCGGGCGGGTTTGTCGTCGGCGATGAGAAATCGACTTCCTCGAAAATCGATCCTACAAGGTCCCAGCCTCTACTAAGAGCATAAGTATAACTCTCTAACGGTTGACCCCAAACGGTATAGTGTTCTTCCGTGAATGACAGAACCACATAACCGACACCCGGTTCTATATTCTCTGCTTCGGCCCAAGCCTGCGTAGCGGGATCGAAGTAATAATACTGGACTCCATCCGGATAAACCTCGCCGGGGGTATCACCTATCCCGGTCGGGATTATCGGTAGGGAAACCATGTTCCAACCCGGATAGAGGTCTATTACGAAAGGCGCCTCGCCCGTCCGACGATAAACGATAGTAAGAGTCTCGCCCGGTTCGAAGAAATAAACCGATGAGGTTTTCATATCGATGTCGCCGTTGAGATAAAGGCTGCCCATTACAGTTAGAGTGTCTTCGTCGCGGAAACCCCATTCGACTTTGCCGGCGGAATCGCCCACCGGAATACTCCATACTATTACATCGTCGTAAGCGCTACGAATGTCGCCGTCCAGCTCAGGATTCTCCGGATCGAGATCGGCAACGTCGCTAAACGGATCGAACCAACTTCCCGGCGGATCGTTAGGCATATCCAGATCGATGTCGAACAGGTCGGAACCCAGCGGATTCACGCCGATATAGAGTAAGTCCTCGAAATCTCCGTGCGTGAAGTCGAGTTGAACCATCCAGTCCATCTCGCCGGCTTCCACCATTACACGACCATCAACAGTCTCGACAGCTTCAACATAAGCGTCCAAATTATACACGACATCGGATATGACAAGGTTGCTTATCGAGGCTATCGGAGCTAATTCTGCAACCGCGAACTCGATTTCGCAAAGAAGTCCATCCGTTAGGAGGAATTCCGAACTTATCTCGAATGATATGTGGTCGAGGTCGTAGTCCGTCACGAGATAATCGAAATCCGTGAATATCATGTCCGGTGAGATAACCGATGCATTTGTTGTAATAGTCATGCTGAGTTCGTTAACACCCGATGCTTCGAGTCCTTCTACCATTAGCGGCATCCGAACGCGTTCCCCGGGCTGAACGCGCTGGAGTTCCTCCGGGAGCGCGATAGTCACCAGATTATAACTCGGGGCGCGAACGTGCAGAAGACAAGGCACCGGAATAAGCGGTGTGAGCGGATCGTCGGAAGTCGCCATGATAAAGCCGTTATAATCGCCCTCCGTAAGTGCGGTTGCATCGAATGTTATCACGGCATCGTCCGTTTCGTGACTCGAAAGCGTGCCGGATTCCGGCGCTACGGAAAGCCAGGGAATATCGTCGAGAGCCACCAGATAGTAGAGTTCATTAATAAGAAGCTCTACTCCATCGGTGATTCCGTCGTCGTCGTCGTCGCGCGTATCACTCATCACGAAACTGTTCAGTATAACCGAGCTATCACTTCCAATAGTGATCGCTCCGTTAGCCGGATATGGGAATTCATCGAAACTGGCGAGTATCGTCGCGCCGTCGGAGAGGATCGCATCGCCATAATCGGTGAACGAGCCTTCTACTGTTTCCACCGATGGCGGCACACTTAACGGCGTGTGGAATATCGCATGTTCGGGCAGATCCCAGGTCAGGGCGCTCGGTGACGAACCGAGGTCCTCATAGATATCCATGCCGATGACATCCCAGAAAGTATGTGTCGAAGTGCCTTCGAGGTCCGGACAAGCGATAACAACCTTACCGCCGCCGCCCTGGAAACCTTCCAATATCGCCAATTCCGCCGCACTAAGACCTTCCATAAGCGTAATTACTACTGCCTCGTAAGCTTCGGTGCTCATCGCAGTAATGAAATCGGAAGATGTGCTTACTGTCTCATATGGGTAGCCGAGGAACGCGAGAGCCTCCTCGCCAACCGTCATTTCCTCCGTATAAAGAAGGATAGGCGAATCGGTATCGCGCGTTACCGCGCCCCAAAGCGGAAGATAAGATTCGTATAAGGTATATTCGATGCTTCCGTTGCCAAGATTTGAAACCCACATCGGACGCGTGCCCGTTGTGCCTTCGAGCAGTGTAACCTCGTAGAAATTATGCCATACGCTGAAGTTCGGGCCACCCGAACCGATTCCAAGCATCAAATTTCCAAATGATTCGGGATCGGTCGATGGGCTTCCGGTTAACCACTCGCGTGTCCACATAAGGCCGCCTGCATCGAAAGTAGCGAATCTGAAACCAACGATATTGCCCATTTCGCTGTTAATAGCTGCCGGGAATTCCGTATCGGGGCTAATATCAATTGCGAATTCGTAAACTATTGCATCGCCAGCGCCGCCACCGATTGCGCCGTCAACCTCTTCGTATGTTCCGCGTGTGTCCCTTCCAATAGAGCCGGGATACGTTCCCCAGATTCCCTGATAAGTAGCGGATGAAGTCGAATCGTCAATCGCCGTTAAGCGATATTCGCCCTCGGTGCTGCCAACATAACCCGGCCAGCGTAGGTTATGGCTATCCTCGATCTGCACATAGAACGCATCGTCAACATTCAGTTCTACGTCCATTCCATCGATAAATGCCAGATAAAGCCTGTTTTCGGTGTTCTTGATATAAAGCGTCTGCGAACCGAGAGTAAAATCGGTCGCGTCCGCCCATTCGCCGTCGCTGATAACACCGTCGAGTTCCGGTATCGGATCGTATGTGAATGTCGAGTATAGCATATCGGAATTAACTGTGCCCGGAGTAGCGAAATCGATATTAGAATAGTCGCTCGGTCCTTCCTCGTAAACCGCGCGAACCCTATAATAATACATGGTTCCGCCTGTTACGAGAGCATCGACAAAGCCCGCTCCCGGTGTCGATCCGATAAGCGCCCACGATGTCATATCGGTCGAGCGGTAAATCTCGTAATTCACGAAAGTTAGCGGTAGTAAATCTCCCGTTCCGAATAAAAGCGGTGGTTCCCAACTCATGGGGACATTTAGAACATAACCGCTCAAAGCGTCGAGATCGAACGGCGCGAAAAGATCGTCTCCGATAGGATAGACGTGCAGGTTAAATAACACCGCTACTTCGTCCTCGCCGTCGGTGACAATCATGCTGACCTCGTGAACACCGAGCGTTTCGACATCCTCGAAATCCGTCCAGAGAAGATCGCCGGTAAGGCTGTCGAGTTCGAGTTGCTCGGGACCGTCGATAAGACGCCATATGATGCGATCAGCATCGGCATCCAACGCACGGATTGTCGTTCGATATCCGATATCCCATACAACGATTGTCTCTTCAATAGCCGCCACTTCAGGTGGAGTATTGAAAATCTCGACCTCGTCTTCGGCTTCGTCCGTGCCACCCATCCCGTCGTCGGTGGTGGCAATGCAACTCCAAACCTGATGTTTCTCAGTCAGGAAAGACGGGATATAATCTTCCGCCCAGTCTTCGAGTAATTCGTCGTCCAGATACCACTCATAGGTGATCGTGACGTCATCGCCGTCGGCGTCGTCGGCGTCCGCTGTAACTTCGAGCATATCGATAGTAGTCGGCGCTGCGGGATCGATGAACATCTCGGTGAACTGCGGCGGGGCGTTAAGTATGGTAACGGTATCGGAAACCACGTAGCCGCCCGGGCCGTCGTCGTCGCTGACCGTGACATCGAAATAAACCTCATCGCCCCGGTCGTAATGCGTGCCGTCCAACTCGAAAGGATCGGCCGGTGTCGGTGCAACCGCTTCGCCGTTGACATACCAGGTAATATCATAGAATAAGTCGTCGTCATCGACATCCGTTGTATAAGTTACCGCGACAAGAACGCCGAGCTCATTAAACCAACCGTCAGGGTCGGAAATGAGTTCTACGTAATCAATTACCGGCGGAGTATTAACAATAATAACTTCGAGTGAATTCTCCGGTATCCCGTAATCCCAACCGTCATATGGAGTTACCTGACACCATACCGTATCGCCCTTGTCGAAATCCTCACCATCAATATTGTAGAAGGTGGCCCCGACAATGGCTCCATCCTGATTGAACCACTGATAGATGAAGCTCACAGGATCGTCATCCTCATCGCTACCTTCGGCGGTAACCTCGACAACATCGATCTCCGTTGCAGTCGGATAAGGGAGAATCTCGATATCGGTAATTTCGGGCAGAGTGTTATCCTGAACCGGACCCGGTCTCGAGTCTTCCTCGCCAAGCGCATCGTTACCGATTACATCTTCGCCATGATACGAATAATAATGGTCGCCATAGGGCAGTGTCGTTTCGAGATAATAGTCGAAACCATCTGTGAAAATCATGTCGGTCGGGTCTTCCGCAGTCATCGCGAAATCCTCGCCGTCGATATTCACATAGATTATATACGGCGGTATATCGCGCGCTGAAGTATAGACAACTTCGTAGCGGAATATCTCTGTAGGACTACCAGAAAGCGGCACCACTGTTCCACCGGACAGCGTCGGCCAATCGACGGGAATTGCTATTGTAGTAATTTCGCCGTCGCCATAACCGTCGTTGCCCCAAATCTGCACGTTTATAGTGTCGCCGGGAGCGGTCTCGGAATCGTCCAAAATATGGGAATCCGAACCGACTTCCTCATCGTCAATGAACCATGCATAATGATAATCCAGGTCGTCACCGTCGGGATCGTAGCCATCGGTCTCGATAGAAATAACTACATCGTCCTTATCGAATACCGGGATCGGAGCGTAAGATACGCCCGGAGCACCTGGTAGCGAGTTCTGAATCGTAACCGGATCGGTATTCATCCCGATACCCTCGTCGATACCATCGAACGGGACGACTTCGCAATAAACCACGTCGCCACGGTCGAAATAAGTTCCGGTTATTGATGAACCTGTATATGCAATAAGGATGTCGTTAACATACCAATTATAGAAATAGCTTTCCGGATCGCCATCTTCGTCGAACCAGCCGGAAGCCACGGCCGTAATAGTAGAACGCTCCGTAGCCGGTTCCGGATCGGCGATTAAAGTGGCATCGTCGATTTCGGGCAAATTATTGCCAACAGTAGGACCAGCGTGAATACCGGTATCGCCGACGGCATCGTGATCACTGATATCCATGGCGCTAAACTGATATGTGTGATCGCCGAGAGCGAGAGTCGTCGAATACCCAAACTCCGCGCCGGTAGTATAATCGCGTGTTTCCGACATGGCAATCGGATCGCTGCCGTCGATACTAACGTAAACGCCTGCAGGCGCAACATCGCGAAGATTCGTATAGGTTACCGTGTAGGTGAATACCGTAGCGCGATCTCCAGTGGATGGAGAAACGTCGCCATCAGTAAGAACCGGTGCGATAATCGATGCCAGCGCGGAAGCATAGCCAGAACTGTATTCCTCGCCGTCATAAGAGCGAACGCGAACTTCCCAAAGTTCCCCTACCGCAGTTGCTGCGGAAGGCAATGTGCTCATACCGAAACCGGAATAACCGGCTTCGAGATCGCCGTCTTTATACCACTGATAATAATAAGTCAGGACATCGCTGTCCTCGTCGAAACCGACGACATCGATCGACGCAACAATATCTTCATCGATAAATGCCTGTTCCGGATCGACTGAAATTTCCGGGTTTGTCGGACGTGTGTTTAGGATAACGAACTCGCGGGGAGTTGTCCAAATCGGCAAGCCGAAATCGTCTTCGGCATAGACATAGTAGTCGTGCGTTCCCTTACCGATGTCGTATCCGCTTACCGTAGTATTGTATGGTTCGCCAAGGTCGTAATGTGGCGTTCCGGTGCCTGCCCATCCTAAATTATACCAATCCACTCCGTCGATCCAAACGCCGATAGTTCCCGGTGCACGGTCCCACGGATTCGAGTAATAGGTCACACCGAACTCGAAAATGTCCGTGACATAGCCGGTGTCCGGATCAACATAATCCGCGAACAGCTCCGGCCTTAATCCGGCAATCGGATCGAGAATAATCGTGCCGATATCCGTTACCGGCCCGATAGCAAATTCTGCGATTACCGTTTTCTCCTCGTAAAGACATGAATCGCCGATCTCTATCCGGATCGAATCCCCGGGAATAAACAAAGAGTCGGAGATCTGCAAGAAGAATACTCCGGTAGCCTCTTCATAGGTGAATTCCGGATCTGTTTCGATGTATTCAACTGCATCGAAAGTAATTCGGAAATGAATACATGCATCCGGCGGCGGGTCTCCTTCGTAGCGGAGCACGTGCCCCAGGACAGTGTGCGGGCTTCCCTGTGCGAAAGCCAGCGAGGCTAATAAAAACAATCCAATTACAACGAAAGCCTTATTCATATTCCCTCCTTAAAGGGTTTACCCTAAGGGGTATGAGCTAATAATACGTTAATTTACATAATCCACTATTTCAAAAACATCACGCTCGCGATAGAGTAGCCGGGCACTCGTATTAGGTATAGCCCGGTCGGAAGCGATTCTCCAGATTCGTCGAGACCGTCCCATATCGCGTTAGAGCCAATGACATCCAGGTTCCGAACCATTTTCCCCGATATGTCGAAAATTTCGACATTACCTATACTATAGTCCACCGGCAATTCGATCCGGCAACTCGCGTTGAATGGATTCGGATATATGTAAATCTCGGCCTTTTCTGGCAGTTTCGCCTCCCCCACAGCCATATCGGATAACGTAATCATCGGCACTTCCTGCGGATTAATCCCCATATCGAGAACAACCGCAATCTGAGCGCTTTCGTCGTTGCATATGTTCAGGAATTCGATGAATACTTCATCAGCATCCTCCGCCGGCGGCACAAAAGAACTGGTTTCAACCAACCATACTCCGCTGGTTTCAACGTAATTCGTGCCCTCACCCGGACCGGAATCCTCGGGATAGAGCAATGTATCGCTATCCGGAAGATAATATGCCCTGAACGTAAGGCACGCCGCCGATGGAATGCTAAAGTCAGAATTCTGCACATACCCAACAAGAGTATGTGGTGTGCCCTGCGCGAACACAGCGTTCGCAACAAGAAGCGCGAATATCATAAATAATAGCGTTCTACGCATAATCCCTCCTCGAAGGCGGGATGGGCGGGGAGCTGTTAACTCCCCGCCCCTCGATAATGTTATTTAACCAGCATCATCCGGCGCTGTGAGGAAAAATCGCCGGCAGTCAGCTTGTAGAAGTATATTCCGCCCGGAACAGCGCGTCCGGAGTTATCGGTGCCGTTCCATATCACAGTGTGATAACCGGCTTCGAGGTCCTCCGAAACGAGTTTCCGAACAGCGCGACCATTAAGGTTATAAATGGTCAGATCGCAATGAGTTCCCTCCGGTAGGTCGATTTTAATAGACGTTGCCGGGTTGAACGGGTTCGGAACATTGCTATGAAGCGCGAATTCATCAGGCAGTGCCGACCCAGATTGTTCTAAATACAACGGTTTTGCGTATTCGACCGGGCCACTTGGCACGGCAACGGAAGTCTGCGCAACATACTCGCCACTCTCAATTATCACGTCCACGAGCGTGCCGGGAACGATGCCGTCGAAGTTCGAGAACTCGACACGGACAACACCGTTCTGGTAGGAGCAATCAACGGACTGTTCGCCCCAAACGGCAGTGGCCCTAACCTCTTCGAGTTCTTCGCCATCGTCGGTATATACCGGAATCACAAGTGACTTCGGCATATCGATTCCTGCATCAGTCGGTTCGAAAGTAGCATCGACCGGGTCCGCGCCACCGCTACGAGCATAAGCCGGCCATGTGCCGTCACTATTTACCCAAACCAAATAGACCTGACCGGGGTAGATCGGGAAGTCGAAGTATATTACACCGCCGAGATCGACGATACTAACCCAACCGCCGCCTGCAACACGATAAGCTACCGTGAGCGGATCGACACCGAGGCCGTCCAACTCGTAGTAGAGATCGCTGGCCATCGGCAAATGCCCGTGATGTAACGGCAGCATTATCAGATTCCAACCATTACTGGCCACCGCTTCGTAATTCAACGCGTATTGAATTGCCGTTGAATCCGGCGGTATATCGCCCGTCCACGTCATTACCGCCGCGCCAAAGCCCGTTATGCTACCGAGCATCGCTTCGAGCCCTGGATTGAGCACATCGAAGTCGAATCCGGCAACACGCAGACCATACCAGCCTCCGGGCGGATTGACGTAAGTATAAATATTATTATACGGCGCGCCCAGTCTTGTAGCGAAATCTCCAGGTGCGGTAAGTCCGGTCACCGGTAACGGATAACCGAAACTGCTCCATCCGTCGGCAAGGTCGTAATCGACTTCGCCCACACGGTTGGATTCGTCAGGAGTTTCGTTGCCGTCGTGGTCGCGGCCCTTAACTACGTAGTAGTAAGGGGTCGTAACATCGCCGGCGCCGGTTGCATCGGTATATGTAGGCGTCGTCCAGCCGGTAACTAACGGTGTGCCGATAGCGCCATATGGTTCGGTGAATTTATAGATGTCATAGACAATATTCGTCGCCGGATCGATTTCTGGACTAGCATCCCAGCCGAGAGCGATTTCTGTCCAGTCCAACTGGATTGCACCGCCGCCAACCGCCGTTGCGGCCAAATCGACTATCGATGCCGGAGCAATATTATCCACCGGTGTTCCGCTGCCAAACATGATCCTACCGGTAAACATCGAATCGCCCAAGCCCTGAACGTGAATCTTCACAATCAGGCTGTAGTCATAAGTGACGAACGTATTGAAGTTACCGAACTCCAACCGGACGCTATCGCCATCGCTGGCGTCATCCACAAAGACTATCGGTTGCCAGTTCGTGTCTCCCGGATCGGGTGAAGTATTCATATCGCGTGCATAGCGATACTCCAGGATTTTAATCGACAGAGTATCTATCGTTCCGGGATCGCCCCAATCCGGATCCTGCGGTGTTCTGTTATGATGCAGCCATAACCAGTTACCCTGGTCATCCGGATTATCGATTACGAAGCCGTCAATAGCGTCGTCGATATTCTGTAGAATGTCGATAGGTTCAGTCGTAGCTCTCGGCAAGCCACTGGTCGGAGAATCAACGAAGACTTCCAAACCGAGGATTGGCTCGTGGGCCACGCACATAACATCCGTTGTGCCGCGATAAGTATAATACGGGCCCGGAGTGAGGATTTCGAAATCCGCAGGGAGCGGCATTGTGTTACCAAATACCAACTCGTGTGCGAAATTCGTGTCAACAACACCCGGGTGGTGCCACGCAATAACGCGACAATAGAACGGATCGTCAACAAAGTAAGGATCGTCGTTTGGAACGCTCAGGTAGTTCTCGATAGTCAGATACTGACCGGAAACCGTAATCGTGAAGTTCCAGGCGTTAAGCGCGATATTACCCGCAGAATCGTATGCTCTGACAAACAGGTTATAGGAACCCGGTGTCGTGATCATACCGGGATGACGATACATCCAAATACCCTCGCCGCCAGGTTGCAGTGTTGGTTCGAAATAAATCGGAAGCGGCCACCAACCCTCATATGCCCATACAGGATGGTATCCAAAGTACTCACCGGAAGAATTAGTAAGCCAATACCTTACCGAATCCACATCCTGCATCGGGAAACCGCAGCTATCATAGGCATGAACCGCGATACTGTCGTGCCACTCACCGATATAATATGCACGTCCGGCCTCCGGGAATCTCGGGTGGATAACCGGGAGGCAGTTGTCATAGTAGAACCATTTCTGGTTCTGAGAATCGTAGAGCGGGGTTTCCTCGTGGCAGAGGTCGTCGTAACTCATCGTTCTAACCCGGTAACTACCGTAACCGAACGGGCTAAAGGCTGCACGCCAATATAGCGTATCTTCACCAAAGGTGAATAACTCGCTCGGATTCGGTGGGCCGGTAAACCACGAAACACCATTGTAACTGTATTCGTCCGGATGTAGCCAGATGTCCGATCCTGAAGATACCCAACTCGCGCCATCCCAGTGCATACCGGTCATATCCTCATAAACGGCATAGAATATTGTATCGATTCTGGACCACGGATCGTAAGCGAATCCCCAGAGGTATCCGTTCATTGTAGTGTTCCAGGTATCGAAACCGAAATAGCTAATAGCGGGTAACTCATTTAAGTCCTTATCCGTAACAACGCTATTAGGTATATTCTCGTCGATACGAACGAACTGCACCGTATCGTGATCGGATGATAGATTATTCGCGGTGTCTCTCGCATAACAATAGAATTCGAGAACCGCGCTTGTCATATCGGTGAAACCGGTATATTCCCAAATTAACGGATCGGCTGTAACCGAGCACATAAGCCACGGCACTGAAGAACTGGTCTGCCAGGCCGTTCCATTCCACCACTGATCACGAATAGTATCGCGAATAGCAACGTATGCCTTTTTCACATGAGATACACAAGCCGGCGGGGCGTTTGTAGTGTCGTCGTAAGCCCACACCTCGATAACCTGATCCCAGGGAGTGCATGCAGTGTATGAATAATATCCGGGAACCGGTAATACAATATAACTATTCGGAGGAGTTGTATCGTAAACGAAGTTCACTTCTTCGATGTCGGATTTGTTGCCCGCCTCATCGTAAACATACGCCCTATAAGTATAGCAACCCTCGATAGTCTGTTCCGGAATATCATACCAGAAAGTATCCGGGCCGAGGGTGAGATCGTAGTGAGCCTCGAACCAGACGTCGTCCGAACCCCAGACAGTGCCGTCCCAGATATCGCCATTCGGGTTCTCGAACTGAACCTTCATGCTATCCGGTTCAACACCGGAAACATTGTCGAACGCGATAACTTTGAGCGTTTCAGGGAACTCGTTATATTTTCCACTCTCGATCGGGAAAACGATATCCAACCATGGTTGGTGGACATCCAAACCGATAACACCTACGGCTGACATTCCAGTGGATGGGCTCCATCTGGAATCCATCTGGCTTTGCCAGTTTTGGTCACCGTAATCGAGGACATAGTATATACGAACATCGCCCTCGTATGCCGGCAACGCGCTATTCCACGAGATATCCCAGCTAACTAAGGTGCTTTCACCGGGCTCGATCAACGTGGATAGAACTTCCACAGGAGCGTCGGTTCCGTCGAATACGGGGATCGTTGCAAAGCCGCCGCTGTTATAGATAGTCAGCACAGCATCGTGGTCAGCATCGGTAATACGGTCGGCAGCGGCGCGGTCGTCTTTCGGCGTTCCGGTCGCTGTTCCTTCCTTATTATATATACCGACGGAAACTCTCACCGTATTTGTCATATTGATCCAAACAAAGTCCGGATCGCCGTCCGACCAGTAAAGATATTCGTCCAACCAGGCGTTTTCCTGCACGCCGAGCGGTGCGAAATCGTCAGTAATAGTCCAAAGGTTAGTCGTATAACCCGGTTCGTGGTTATGCGCCGTGAAAGCGGTCATTTCCCACTCGTAAACAATATCGGTATCCCATTGCTCCGGGTTAGGACCGGGATCGTTAGTATCGGCGATAGCGCCGATATGTAACGTATCGATCCAGCCGTTACCCTTATTGAAATAGGTGAATGGGCCGTAAGAGCTGAATAAATGATGATTCGACGGCCCGGTTTGCGTCGGCCAAACCTCAACGCTATCGATATAGTCATCACCGTTGTTGCGGAATGCACCGTAGAAGGAGTAAGTCTGATAATGGGACACTAAAGCGGTATCTCCACCGAACCACATATTAATTGAGTCGGGTTCTACCCAGACATTCACAATCTCGAAGTCCGCGTGACGTTCGACCATAACCAACATATCCTTATCGGAATACTGCTCGCCAATCGGATCGCCACTTGCATCGGTTCCGGCGACAATGTCGAACCAGAGTGAATCGAGGAAAGTATATCCCGGCTCGGTTACTTCGAACCAGAACCATTCGCCGGAGAACGGTAGAATGTCGATTTCGCCTAATCCGAAAGTATCTGTTACGGTATGAGGCGAAGAACTGCGTAGCCTCACCTGAACGTCGTTGACGGTAAAAGCGTTGTGGTTGAAAACATAAACGCTACATTGGTAGGTCCAGTTTGCGTCGCACTCGTAGTCCCATGGATCGAGCGGATCGACCGGAGCTAACGGGCCGCCGCGCCAGAGGTCGGCGCCGCTTTCGATGATATTCACGTAATAAACGTCGCCAATAGCAACATATTCGACAGGCATTACATTCCCGGCAATATCGCCGGCAAGCACATACATGATGAAATCGGTACCTGTCGGGGGAACGGCCATTGTCCTGCGCCACTCGTCTCCAGAATAGTAGCTAAGTGCGAACGTATCGGCAGTTGCGCCCCATCCGCCGCCAGTTGACCAATAATTGCCACCATAACCGTCCATGAAGTAAATCCATATATAATCTACTCCCGAAAGGTTATCGTAACCTTCGATCTTAACAATATTATCGACCGGCCAAATATCGCCCATGCTCGGTTCGATAGGATCGACCCAGGGCGCGAGAATATCTATTCCTAAAGCGTTCGGGAAGACATGGTCAAACGGGCTGTCAACGGGTTCGGCCTCGTCGCCGCGATTGCCGTCGTGGTATGGGAAAATCGCGTGGACATCCGCCCATACGTTTTCGCTTGCACCGTCGTTTTGAAGCACGAATTCGATGAAACCGGCGGAACCTTCAGTAACGAACGCTGTTCCGTCGACTCCGAGATCGAGACCGAGAACCCCTGTAATTATCGAAGATTCGAGTTGAATCAGATGGTCGTAAATACCCCACGAATCAGCCGTTGCATAGTCACCAGCCGCATTCTGGAAATTCACCGTAACCGTGCAAGGATCTGTGGCGTTGAGCCAACCGGATGTTACTACGGAGACAGGCGTAATCGAAGGCGGATGCTGAATATCGAACCATTCGGTAGAATCCGTAATAGTAATATCTGCGGGCGGAATCGGAAGACGCGTATTCTCGTCAATTGCTTCAATAAGCGTTGCTTCGACGTAGATATCATCGCCGACAATGCCGGTGCCCATCGGGGCCTCGGCGCCAAACATAACACCCTCGGATAATCCGGCTTCGACATTAACGGTTCCGTCAAATGTCGTTCCGCCGGGGAAAGTAAAAGCGAGGCCGTAGGGGCTGCTTTGCGCGAGACTAAGATCAACCTCGCGAATGATACCGCCGCCATTATTCGTAATCTCGATTTCGAGGTCGAAAACGCTGCCTTCGGTAATGAAGGGATTGTAAGGCGCGCTTGCCGCGCTACCGCCTGTAAATGTCATTTCCAGCAATGGTGGCGCGGTGCAGTTCACCAGAAGGTCATTATCGGTAATACCCGTTAATGTATCCCACGGTGCATCAGCTGGCCAAACCTCTATGTCGTGGTCACAAGCGATTCCGGGACCACCGATATCATAAACGACATCCAGCGTTTCACCGGGTTCGATATGGATTGCATATACATAACCTAAACGACCACCGCCGGGACCTATATACGCTTCTAAAATAGCTAATCTAACGGAATCTACCGCGGAGAGGCTATGATTCGCAATCTTAATCGTTATTCTGTAATCTTGAGTCGTATTTGCATTGTAATCGTATGGTATTGTTCCTTCGCTCGGTAAATCGCTGATAACATCGACTATCTCGAGTTCCGGAATGTGCATAGAAATCCAAGCATGGATTCCGTTAACCATCGGTGCACAGTGGTAATTCCAATCCCACCATACTCCATCCCAGCGCAAAGCATCCCAATAATCCGTATCGACATCCAGTATTTTATCAATATAATCTGTATCGCTAAACGCTCGGTACATCTCCATTTGACCGAGTTCGTAGAAACAATTAATTCCCGCTCGTCTTGATAAAGGCTCATAATATCCTCTGGATCCATTCCAGATAGGACCATCGCGGAAATAATCACGAACATCGTTGCGCCATGCAATATGACCAACATCGTCCATGTCCGCATTCCAGAGGCTTTCCGCTAAGGCTTGTTCGTCTCTGGCTGCAGCAAACATCATAACCGGAAGCGATTCCCAGCGACGGAGACCGTCGATTGCGGCCATCGGAGAACGAGTTTCCGGGCAAGAATAATTACTCCACCAGGCGGGAAGGATATAATCGCCATAATATCTGAGCATAGCCTGAATATACAGCCATGCAGCTTCGCTCTCCTCGTCCCACTCGTAATCAGTTGGAGGAGGATCCGGGACGGAAAATCCCGGGCGGCTAACCGGATAGCTATCGAATGCTCTCATATGGCTTTCGAGGACTAAACCCCAAAGCGCGGTCAGATAAAGATTATCGACACCGTTATATTTAATTGCCCCGTTTGTGGAATTGTAATAAAGGTCGTTATCACGGATTCCACGGAGTATCTTGACTATGTATGGCGAATATTCGTAGTTGTCGCAAAGCGCGAGGAAATACGTGCTCCAAAGAACACGTTCCAAATAAACCTCAGAGCTGTCTATTGCAAAAGACATAGACGGATCGAAACGCCATGGTATCTGAGCGTCCGCCATAAGCATCTGGAAAATATCCCATCCGCAAATATCCGATGCTTCGGAGAACCAGGGTTCAATTCCTCCAGCGGTGGAAATATGTAGACCCGCAGTCGTGTCCTTAACATTATTCGTAATAAAGACACGTTCGATACCATTGTAAACGAACGGAACACCAACACCGGTCGCGTTCATACCCATCCATATCGCGGCATTCGTGAAGAAATACGCCCCGAGATATGCGGGTGTTTGGTTATCCGTCGCAGGCACGGCGGGATTAATAGGATCGGTATCGATCCAGGTTAAGCCCTCGGTTGGATGGAACAGACCATTTACCGGGTCGGTAACATATTCCATCGCCGAAACGGCTCGATCATCGTAATACGTGGCCATCAGGCCCGAAACGAGGATCGCAGCCAACAGAAGAATTAGCCCTGATTTTCTCATGGCTTCTCCTTTCCCTTCATTTAAGAAATTTTTACCAAAGGAAGCAAACACTTTTAAAACCATTTCCAACCTCCTAATTAAAAGTAATCCAACGACTTTAGGTATTTATTTATTGTAATATCTAAAGACGAGGAATTCGTTATTTATTACCAAATATAACGAACCGTCGGTAAATGTCAATACTATTTTTAAAATAATCCACTTACTCCCTAATCATTTAAGGAGGTTACGCCGTTTTCTATAACCACCACTTGAAGTAGTATATCGTAAGTGCAACCATTATAATCGCAATGAAATTAAATCCAAACGTGAATCCAAAGGTAACTTCTATAAGAGCCAAATCCACATGGATAGGATCGATCCCGAATTTTACTTCCTTCATGAAAAAGGTTTTAACAACTCCGGTCGGCAACACAAAAGAAAGCACCTCGGTAAGCAAAGCGCCGGCAAGAATGCCGACTACTACCGCCAGAAAAACGACCGCGAATTTTTTTCTTTCCTCAGACAATCGCGACTTCCTCGATATAATTAACCACGCTTGTAAATATATTAAAACCATCCGTCGAACCTAAGATCGCCTCGCAAGCTCTTTCCGGATGGGGCATCATACCGAGAACATTGCCTCGCTTATTCAGCAAGCCCGCAATACTATTTGAACTGCCATTGGGATTGGTCTCCGGTGAGACCGTGCCCAACTCGTCGGAGTAACGGAACAGAACCTGACCGTTAGCTTCTATATCCGAGAGAGTAGCCTTATCGGCGAAATAATTGCCCTCGAAATGTGCCACCGGAATACGCAAAACCTGTCCATCGGATAGGCGGTTCGAAAAAGGTTTGTCGTTTCGTTCTACGCGAATATGGACGTCCTTACAAATAAATCGCAGGTGGTCATTCGGAATCATCGCGCCCGGCAGAAGGCCGCTTTCAAGTAGCACCTGGAAGCCGTTACATACTCCAAGAACGAGTCCGCCCTTTTCCGCAAATTCGATAACCGATCCCATAATCGGGCTGAAACGAGCGAACGCCCCTGTTCGTAGATAATCGCCATAAGAGAATCCGCCGGGAAGGAAAATGAGGTCCAAACCGGTCAGGTCTGTTTCCTTATGCCACAGATATTCGGCCTTTTCACCGAGCACACGATCTATCGCCCAGAACGAATCGCGGTCGCAGTTGCTGCCGGGAAAGACGACAACGCCAGTTTTCATTTAACCTCTCCAAACTCTACGTTGTAGGTCTCTATGACCGGGTTGGATAGGATTTTTGTAGAGATTTCGTCCAGGTAATCGCGAGCGGCTTCATCATTATCCGCCTTTATTTTCAGAGAAAAGACCTTTCCCGAACGGATATCGACGATACCGTCGTAACCAAGCCTCGAAAGGGCCTCCGAGATAGTCTTTCCCTCGGGATCGGCTACCGTCTCTTTTTTTCTAACTGTTACTTGTGCAAGATAAATTCTCATCTCCATCTCCCTTCTTTCCGGTAAAAGCGTATTTAAGCTCGCTCACAACGCCGAAAAGGATATAGAGCATCATTAACGGGTAAATTAAGTATATCGGGAACAGAATCAATGCCAAAATAAGAAGCAAAATCGGAATAATCAGGATGAGGTTTCTTTTCTTACCAAAGTTGATACGCGGTAAGGTCTTAGGGTATTTTACCTGAGAAATCATCAGCCATGCCAGAAGGGCAATTCCGCCCAGTATTCCGCGCCCCTCAACAGGCGGCCAGACTTTATCTATAAAAAGTAGAGCCGATGCGATAGTCACTGCGGCGGCCGGTATCGGTAGCCCGCAAAAAACGCGCATCCCCTCGTCTTTCGCGGAAACATTAAATCGAGCTAGACGATATGCCCCCGCAAATACATATAGGATAGCAACCGCAAGCCTCCAGTCGTGCATGTCGAAAAGACCTAATGCGTGAAGTAAAGCCAACGGCGCGATTCCAAAAGTGGTAAAATCGGCGAGGGAATCCAGTTGGACTCCGATTCTCGTCGATCCCCGGGTCATCCGGGCAACCTTGCCGTCCAGCATATCCAGAAAAGCGCCGAGGAATATAAACCACGCCGCATAAAGGGGGCGCGACCCCATCGAATGAAGGATCGCGAAAAGCCCGCAAATCAGGTTCCCGAATGTGAAAAGTCCCGGGATCGCTGGAGCGAGTTTTTTTACTTCCACTTTGCGACCGGTGAAGCCCCGCATCGAACCCTCTCTCCTATTTCAGTCGTAATCTCCGCAGTATCATATGGCAGAAGCAACTCGACGCGGCTTCCAAAACGTATTATACCGATTCTCTCTCCCCGTTCGAGTTTCTGTCCTTCTTTTACCCGGCAGACAACACGTCGGGCTATCATACCGGCTATTTGATGGATTTGCACAACGCCGTAGTCCGTGCACATAAATATTTTCTGGCGCTCGTTCGTGGCAAATGCTTTCTCATTCGCAGCGTGGAAATAACCGCCTTCGACATATTCGAGAAGCTCCACTACGCCGCTACACGGGGTTCGGTTTACATGGACATTGAAAATATTCATGAAAATACCGATACGCTTGAATCTACCGAAAGCGGGATCGTCGTGTTCGCCAATAAAAACTACTTTACCGTCGGCAGGGGAAACAATAACACTCTCATCGCCGTGAGGTTTGCGCTTAGGATCGCGGAAAAAATATAGGGAAAACAGAGCGAGAATAAAGAACATCCCCGATAGGATATACCCTATTAGCATCCCCGGCAAAGCTGCGAATAACGCCAAGACGAGGAACACCCCGAAGAATCGTTTTGTTTCCGGATCGAATTTAAACAAATCAACCTTCCTTCAACACGTAACTTTATAATATAACTCGTTATGGATATTCTTACAACTTAAAAATCGCATGTGGTTTTTGTTAATTATAGCTTCAAATATAGCTTCAAATCTTCAAGCTCCCACTCTCAATCTACACTTCAGATTGTTATGGGAAATAACGTCACCAAAGAACCACTTCTTCCCCGGGTTTTTGCGGCGTCGGCTTCCGCCCCGGCTCATTATTCGCTTTATCCAACCTTACGACACTATCCGAAAATAAATACAATTAGCGCCCGTCAGCACCGGGGCGGAAGCGCGTGCGGTTCGACCATAATCATTCTCCCTACTAGAAATTCCCTGCCGAACCGCACGCAGCCCCGCCAGTTCCGTTGCAACGGAGCTGGCGGGGAACGACGCCGCAATCGCAGATTTGAGCTAAAATTTCAATAATAATGATCTATAAATTAAAGTTTCTAAATATTAGCGCGCGAATCTCTGTTTTGTAAGGGCTACTTCAACTTTCCGCTCTCAATCATTACTCCGTGATCTTAATACTCAATTTAATTTGCTTGTGTCCGACGATTTCGAGCCCTATTTTATAAAGTTAATTTTATCGTAAATGGAAAAAGGCTGAGATATGAGAATCCCGTTAAAATGGCTTTTAGAGCTTTGCCCCTGCGACTACGAAACAAATATAATCGCCGATTTACTGACAATGAGCGGCACGGAGGTCGAGGATATCGAAGACCTTTCAGTGCGGTTTTCCGGCGTGGTTGTCGGAGAGATTGTAGAAGTATTCGCTGACGACCCGCTACCAGGAATGTTCCGCTGTTCTGTCGATTATGGCGAAGGGCGAAGAGCGCAGGTTCTTTCGCGGGCGCCTAATATCGAGGCGGGCAAGCTCTATCCGTTCGCACCGATCGGCGCTACCCTATTCGGCGGCAAGAAGATAGACCTTATCGAATTCGAGGGCGTTCTTAGCGAGGGTATGCTTTGCTCCGGCGTTGAAATTGGGCTTGGGGATCCGAAAGATAAATTACTCGAGATAGCTTCCGGAACCCGCGTTGGCGCGGATATCCTCGAATTGCTTCGTTGGGACGATGTGGCATTCGAGATGGAAGTTACACCGAACCGGCCGGATTGTTACGGCGTGCTCGGTCTTGCACGGGAGCTTTCGGCGTTGTCCGGGATTCCTCTCGCGGATGAAGACCATTTCCCCATCCAGACCGGCGCCGACGTAGCGGGCATAATAAAAATCGACATACGTGACGCAATAGGTTGTCCCCGCTATACTGCGCGGATTATCGAGAATATTAAAATCGGGCCGTCGCCAATGCGGATTGTCGGCAGGCTTTCCGCATGTGGGATTCGCTCGATAAACTGCGTAGTCGATGCAACGAACTACGTCATGTTAATGCTCTCCCATCCGTTGCATGCTTTCGATCTGGATAAGTTGGGAACCGACACGATAGTAATTAGAAACGCAATCGACGGCGAGAAATTCGTCACGCTGGACGGTGAAGAAAGGACGATGCGTTCGGATTACCTGATGATCGCGACTCCTGAACGCGCGATAGCCATTGCCGGTGTGATGGGTGGCCGGGACAGCGAGGTCGATGCCAATACTACACGGCTTCTTCTTGAGTCGGCATATTTCGATCCTCGTAGGATTCGAAGGGCATCTCGTCAACTCGACCTGATAACGGACAGCTCGGTGCGATTCGAGCGTGGAGTGGATCCAAACGGAACGGTTAGGGCCGCCGATGAATGCGCCTCGTTAATTAACTTTTCGGCTCGCGGTGAAGTTCGCAAAGGATTTCTAGATGCTTATCCAAAGCGCATCGAACCGGTCGAGTTGCCAATTTCTAATAAGAAAATTTTCTCCGTTTTAGGGCTAGAAATCCCGGAGAAAAAATATGCTAATTACCTGACAGCTTTGGGCTTAGAAAAATCAGACAGCGGTTGGATAGTGCCCACTTTTCGGCCCGATCTTAATCGCGAGATCGACCTCGTCGAGGAAATCGGCAGGATTCACGGATACGATAAAATCGAGCCTAACCTTCGCGGCGCAGGGCCAATCCCCCCAAAAATCCCGGATTTGGTCAAACTCGGCAGGAAAATAAACGCACTAATGCCGGGACTCGGATTTACGGAAGCGCAATCCGATTCTCTTGGCAGGAAACGAATTTACGAAGCTTTCTGTGAGGAATTAGTCGAACTCGACAATCCAATTTCGGAGGATTACCGCTATATGCGGCCCTCGATTATACCCAGCCTGCTTTCATCCGCCATTTATAATTTGAATCGTAATGCAAACACGATTCGGCTTTATGAGTATGATAAAGCATACCGGCTCGATGGCGGCGAATCCAAAGAAGAATACCGTCTGGGGGCTATAATGGCCGGGCGTAACGATAATTCCGGGTGGTATTCTTCGGATGAAAGCGTCGATATCTTCGATTTCAAAGGCTCGATTACAGCGCTCTTCGATGCACTCGGTGTCGTGTGTAATTTCGATCCCGTAGATTCGCGATTCTATGCCATCGGTAAAGCCTTTAATATCATCGATTCGACCGGTGTCGTGTTGGGTTCCGCTGGCCTTATTACCGACGAAATCGCATCGCTGTTTAAACTGGAAATTCCCGTATTCTCGTTCGAGCTATCGGCCGAGCGCCTTGCATCGCATGTTTCCGGGATAAAAAAATATCGTGGTTTGCCCAAATATCCTTCTACGCGCAGAGATGTCGCGCTTATTGTAGATCGGAAAATCCCCGCCGGAGAACTGCTTAACGAAGCTCGAAAGCACTCCTCCGACGCGCTAGAAAACGTCTTTATTTTTGATTTATACGAGGGCAAGCCTATACCGGAAGGTAAAAAATCCGTGGGAATAGCCGCGACATTCCGGTCGCCAAAGGCGACGATAACCGACGAAGAAGCGAACAATCTCCACGAGAAAATGATCACGGGACTACTTGGCAAATACGCCGCAACAATACGGGAATAGCTGTCAGAGGTCGTGTTAGTAACAAACGCCGGTTCGCCGGCGTTTGTTTTTACTCGAATGAAATATGAATATTATATTGACTTATTCACCTATAATAATTAGATTACAGATGATAACTAAATTTTTAATTTAAGCGAAGCCCCTTAAGCTATGGAGGGGAAATGGCTTCTAAATACAAGCTTGTTTTCCTGTTACTGTTTCTAAGTTTCCCGTTGTTTTCCGCAGACCTGCTCCTGAGAGTGTTCGACGACACGGGCGCGGCGATAGACAGCGTTCTTGTGCGCGGGGATGTTAGCGAAAAAACGACTCTCGAAAGAGCGGTGCCGGAAGAATATTCCGGCCCCGGATATCGAGTGGGTGTATATTTCGCAGACGCGCCGGATATCGAACTCTATACGCTGCTGGAACCTATGGATGTAGCGGATTACGCCGACCAGGCCGGTTGGGCGCATATCGCGGCTACGGCTCTGGATGCGTCAGGCAGCACCTGGGCGGATAGTTGCGATACAGCGAATTTCGCATGGTATGCCGATTCCGCGCGGATTTCGGAGAGTGCTTTTCTCGCAGTCTGGGCGGATACCGCAATCAACGCGACTTTCGCCGTGAACGCCGATTCCGCGCTTTACGCGGATTCTTCCGCTTATGCCGATACTGCGGGATACGCACTTAACTCCACGGTGCCAGAGAGTGTGCTATTTGCGCAATATGCGGATAGCGCCGGATTTACGCAGAGAGCGGATTCATGTGTTTTCGCCGATACGGCTGAATATGCGCGCAACGCAATCGATCCCGACTCGGTCGATTTCGCTTTTTGGGCAGATAGTGCGATTTACGCGGATTCCGCTGCATGGGCCGATAGCGCTGCCCACGCGGTTCGAGCGGACACCGTTTTGTGGTCGATGTTTGCGGACTACACTATTCGGTGCGATTCCGCAACATACGCGGACACTTCCGCTTATGCCGATACCGCAGAATACGCGCTTAACTCGGCAGTGCCGGACAGCGTCCTATTTGCGCAATATTCCGATACGGCGGCGCACGTGGATTCCGCTGCATGGGCGGATAGTGCCGGTTTTGCGCAGAGAGCGGATTCATGCGTCTTCGCGGATACTGCAGAATACGCGCGTAACTCCGATACGTGCTCATACGACCATTATTTTGTAGTTGCGGCTTCATGCGGAGATTTCGACAACCTCACGGATGCACTGGCCGCAATTCCGCCCGGCGAGGAGCAATGGGTAATTAAGCTTATGCCGGGGAATTATAATGTTCCGGGCGGCGTCACGCTACCGACATTAGTGACCCTTAAAGGCGACGGTCCCGATGTCGTCTCTCTCTTCCTTTCCGGTTCATTTAATATGGCCCCCTATTCTGGAATTAGAGATGTGCAATTCAATGGCGGCGATGTCCATCTGCAAGGCGGAAATATGCTGCAAAATTGCATCATGGATACGACGACCGTTTACGTGGATGCATCGCAAAGTAACGCTTTCGATCGTGTCGCTTTTCGCGGTGATGCAAGCTACATAGCAGTCGATATAGCGGCCTCCGCAGGGATTTCGCTGGCAAGTTGCGTCTTTACGGATTGCCAGATAGGGATCGACGCATCGTCGAACAATGTGCTATTCCGCGCGATGAATTGCATATTCTATTCGGCGGGACAGGCATTTAATCTCACGGGCAATGGCGCGACAGGGATTATTGAGAATTGCTTAAATAGTGGTTCTACTTATAGCCTGGGCCTTTTCTCGCTTCTTCAGATAGATTCGCCCTCCAACGCCGGATTCGGTGTCACCGCAGCGCCAAATGTGCTTTTTCTCAACGAGGCGCGCTACACGAACTATACGACCGCAGGCGGCGACTGGTCGTGGACGGCTGCTCCCGACGAGGTTGACGAGGCTCTGGACAAGCTTGCCGATCAGGTTCCCGCCGCGGGAAGGGATGTGCAAGCGGATAATTTCGGCGCTTCGGAGCGTGTCTTCGCGACGCAAGCGGTCAATCTAAGCATTTTCAGCGGTGCAAGCGCTACGCCTTTTGGGCTATCGTTCGCGCCTATCGAGGGCGACATGATTATCTGGAACGACACATCCGCAGGAAACGATTATAAGATATGTATTTACGTGGGCGGAAGCTGGGAATGCGCGGATACATTTTAGGATACATTCCTATCGGTAATGAAGGTTAAATTAATAATACTATTACTCTTTCTACCGCTTTTCGCGGTTGCACAAGGGATTTGCGTCGAGTGGCTGCCGGTTTATCTCTGCCCCGAAGAATGTTTCGACGTGACGGTATGTTATGACACTCTCGGTAGCGAGTTCTTTTACGACAGCGTTTATATTTACAGCGCAAAGGCGGATTCTAATCCCGGGATGACCGGCGGCGTATGGTTCGATCCGGCGGTCGAAATACCGCAGATATGCAATGCGAGTTTCATCGGGCCTGCCGGGCGGGTTTTCGGTTGGGACAGTCTGTATATCAGAGCGGATTCCTCCGGGATGCTCGCGGTAGATACCGTCCTGTGGGTTTATCATTATCCCCCCGATTCTGGCTGGACACCATCCGGTCTGAACATTTGCCCGGAGGATTCATCGCAACTTTTTGCCCGCTGGCTCAACGTCCAGACCGCGAAAATCTGGGGTTTTCAGTTCGATTCGATCTGGGCGGTAAATTCCAGTTCGCATCGCGACGCAATCGAATCGCGGGTTTGTGTCACACCGGATCATCAAGCTTACTGGTCGCCGGACAGTTTCACAACACCGAGCGGCGAGGAAATCGATACGCTCTACGATCCTTGCCCGACTGCAATCTGCACGACATTCACTCTCTTGCCCGACGATGTTATAGACGATGGCTTCTATGAATTATGCCCGGGAGTTTGCGAAACTTTGATTATCGCAACCTATTACGAATATCCGCATTGTTACGTTTACGATACGCTCACCTGGTGTTTCTGGGACTCGCTTCTTCCACCGGACACGACACTTGCCGACACAATTGTCTTTTGCACGGCCGATTGCGGGACGAGTTGGGTTTATTACGAGGAAACGGCGGTTTGCGGGGGCGGTTATATCGATAGTTTCGCGGTAGTCGTGAATTGTCTCGACTACGAGATTTGGGTCGATGGCGCAGTTTACGATACATCGAGTCGCTATTGCGCGGGCGAGACCCTGCTGATTTGCCTTGCCGGAGACCTTTGCCCGACGCTCCTCGACGATGATATTTGCTGGGACCTCGGTGACACAACAATTTGCAGCCTTTGCGTGGAAATCCAGGTCGATTCTACGCAATGGATCGGTCTAACAATCGATGATTGCTGGGGCTGCGAGATTGTGGATTCGATATTATTGGAGTTGCAGCCCACACTCGAAGCTTCACTTATTGTCGATGGTGGCTGCGCGGGCGATAGCGTCTATTTTACAGTCGAGGTAGCCGGTTCGGTCGCGCTGGATTCTATATTCGTCGAATACGGCGATGGCGATTTCGAGGGTTTCGCGCCGGACAGTGCACCGTTCGAGTTTAGCCATATTTATCCCGCTTCGGGCGATTATATTTTGTTTATCACTTATATCTCGGAATTTGGCTGCGCACAAACGGAAAGCCTTATGCTTTCACAGTGGGATGTAACCGCAGCGCTATCGGTTTCGCCGAATCCGGTTTGCGCGGGTGGGGAGCTTACTCTGGATGCATCCGCGAGCACTGTCGATCCGGTAACTACTCTGGAATACAAATTTCTCGCCCCGGATTCGAGTGTTCTATGCACGCTTTCCACGAGTAGTATTTGTATCGACACGGTCTATCTGCCCGGCCTGTATAGCGTAGTGGTCACCGCCGGAACTTGCGCCGACACTGCCACGATTTGGGTCGATGTTATCTATACGGAAATCGATTCGATCCCGCCGGTGTGCGCTATCGAGGGCTGCCCGCGATGTATCGAACTAACGGCTTTCGCTTATTTCTGCACGACCGGCGTCATGTTCGGTTATAGCGAGGTTTTCGCTGACTCGGTCGGCACGATGACTATCCTCGCGGATTCCCTACTTTGCGTTCCGCCCGTCCTCGATTCGATCATATATCGCGCCTATTCGTGGTGTTCGGGCTGCTCCGACGGCATCGATTCCGTCGATGTCGTATTCGCCCCGGTCGCAATTACGGCGGCGGTTCACGATACGACGCTTTGCTATGGCGAATTTATCCCGAACTTGCTCGATACGGATTCGGTTACTATCGAACCGGCCGGTTGCGACGTAGTTGTGCAGGTGTTATTCGTTTACAGCGATACACTCGACACGACGGAGGTGCTACTCGCGGACTGGACAGATCCATTCGCCCTGCCGGGTGTTTTCCCATATGAAGCTTACGAAGTCGGCGAAATTGTCTATCGCTTTTCACTTTCCGACGACACTACGTGCGTGCAGGAATTTGTGGCCGATTTGCTACTGCTTCACCCGGTGGCGGTTCTGGATATTTTCCCGAACGAGGTTTGCGATTTCGGTGTCGATTCGATTCTTTTCGACGGTTCCGGCTCGTTTTATAATTGCACCGGCTACGAGATGGCTTTCGCCTATTACGAAGCCGATACGGACAGCGTTCTCACCGAACTATATCCTGTTGCCGGATGCTGTGAGGTCGGCGCGGACAGCGTTTTATGGCCGATGGAGTTTCCGCCGGGAGACAATCTTTTTGCGATGGTCGTCTGTATGGCGGATTCGATTACGTTGGATATTTTGTCGTGCTGCGATACGGCATATGCGTCGCTGACCGTTTTCGAGAGCTATGTTCCGACGATCTCGTTCGATCCATTCTGTGCGCCGGGCACTTTGCTCGCAAATCGACCGATAACCGCGACAATCGACGATACGAGCTATTTTGAGGCAATATACTGGGGTGAAATGTGCCCTGTCGGGACGGATACACTCGGATCCGGTCCCGAACTCGTGTTCACAATTCCCGACACACTCGATTTTTATTATTTATGCGTCGAAGCGGTCGGGATCGGCGAGGTTTGCACGGTCTGCGTATGCGAGACACTAAGCGTGATTCGGCCTATAACGGCATTAGATTGCGGCCCCGCGACCGCAATCGAAGATTCGATATTCGAATTCGATCTGACCGGTTGTATCGATAATCCGGGCGGATACAATTATACACTCGAATTAATCGATCCGCCGACGACGGATATTTACCTCTCCGACAGCCTTTTCATATGGGATACACCCGATAATTGTTACGTCGGCACGGATACGATTTTGATAGCGGCCACGAGCGAATCGCCCTGCGCGGAAGCTTGCACGGTCGGGCTTGTGATCGATGTGACCAACACATTTGCCGGCGTTTTCGGAATCGACTCGACATATGGCACCGCTTGTCTCGACTCGCTGAATTTCGAGAGGTTGGATTCGACGCTTGCGGAATTTACATTGTGGGGCACCGAGGGCTTCTGCACAAATATCAGTTTGCAGCTACTCGGGGATGACACGACCTGCAACTGCGGTTTCCGCACAAACGACGCACTCGAATGGGTGAACGTGGACTCTATCGAAGGTTCGATTGTAGCAGACCATTTCAATACACCTCGCGGGCAATATTTCATAGATATTTACTATTCCGACTGTTTTGCGGAAGACACAATTGTCACCGAAATCAACGTGCCTAACCACGCGCCGGAATTTGTTGGGGCGGTTCGGGAGGTTTTCATCCCGAACGACCTGGATACGGCGGTTACGTCGATCGACGACTTTTTCGATATCGACGGCGATCCAATCGATTTCGATACCTTCAGTATCACGAGGGCCGCAAATTACTCCCGACTTGAAGAAGCGGCCGGACTTATTATACTAAAAGCGGTGGAAGATTATGTCAATTACCCGGATGCGCCGGATACGCTTCGGATGACGGTCTCCGACACATCCGGCAGGCAGGTTCAGGCCGCGATACTGGTTTGGGTTTACGACCCGGATAAAATCGACATCGAAGCGGGAAAACCCGAGCGCACGGAGCTTGTGGGTATTTATCCAAATCCGTTTAATTCCACCGCGCAAGTCGAGGCCCGATTCGCGGAAAGCGGACAGGCTGTTGTCGACGTTTACGATATTTCAGGTAAACTTGTGACGGGGCTGTTCCGGGGGTATGTCGCCGCCGGTAACTATCGTTTCGTTTGGGACGGTCGCGATAATCGCGGCGTCGAGGCGGCTTCCGGCGTATATTTCATAAGACTCTCGCTCGATGACCGCACTTTCGTCGGCTCGGTTACATTACTAAGGTGATTTTAAGAATGAAATATATCTTGCTTTTAGTCGTGATATTGGCTTTGCCAATACTCGCCCAAATAGCTATTACGCCTTATCAGGCCGGGCCGTGGGCGGCGCTCGTTCTCGAACCGGAGGGCGATGGGGCCTACGTTATAATTTTCGACAATCTCGATTCGATGCTTTGGTCGGGAATTGTCGAGACAACGATTACGGTTACACTGCCGATTTGCCCGCCGGAATCGATTCAAGTTCGGTTCACCCCGCTTTTCACGCCGGATATTACCGAGATCGAAGACCTTGGAGATAGAATCGCTATTCCCGGCGGGTGGTTCCGCGTTGGCGCGGATTCTGAGGATGTCGCGATCCTATCGGCAATCGGTATGCCTATGAGCGAGTATAACCGCGCACTGCCGCAGCGTTGGGCCTTTCTTGACAGTTTCGAGATCGCTAAGAACGAAACGCCATGTTCGCTTTATTCGATCTTTGTCGATAGCGGCGGCTATGCGGAGCAAACCTATTGGAGCGCGGAGGGCTGGGCGGCGCTCACGGCTTCCGGATGGACGGGACCGGCGATTACCTGTATCGATTCGGGTTTTCCCGTTAGAGGGGTAAGTTATTTTGAGGTTGAGGCTTACGCGAATTGGCTTGGCGCAAGTTTACCGACCGAATTGCAATGGGAAATCGCGGCTCGGCTGGACGCCGAAGAAGCTTTCCCGTGGGGCGATGTCTTCTGCCCGGGTGGTTCTTTATCGGCAAATATAAACGACGCAAACCAGTGCGATATAGACACTTTCGACGGCGGGCCGGGATATCCTGAATATTTTGCGGGAGACATCTCGCCGACCGGCTGTCTGTCGATGGGCGGGAATGTCGCAGAGTGGTGCCGGGATTCATTCGTCGAATACGATTTCTATCTCGGTCTCGATCCACTTTTTCCATACTCAACCGGCGGTGGTTGGCGGTCAGTGCGTGGCGGAGACTACACTACGGCGAACCGATGGCGCTGCTCGCCGCTTTTTCGCCTTGGCCATTCACCGTCCGGCAGGGACGCGCAGCTTGGCTTTCGCGTAGTCTGGGAAATCGGCGATGGCGCGCCCAATGATTGGGACAGCCTCGATTTTATTTTCGATTGCGAGCCGCCGGATACAGTCGCGTTGGTAGCGGAGCCGTGCCTAAAATCCTATTCCGGCGATACTGTCGCCTTCGTTTTCACCGAACCGATGATCGGCGAACCGGTGTTCCTGCCTGATTCTACAGGCGTCGATTACGAGTTTGTCGCGGAAACATTGTTCATCATAATCGAAGGCGGTGCTTTCGATTACGGTGACTCGCTCGGGATAATTATCTCCGATTTGACCGATACCGTTCTCAATCCTCTCGCGATTCCGGACACTTTCTATTTCGTCTTTTGCTTGTATGAGATCGAGCTTAACGTCGAGCCGCAGCCTCTCTGCGCGCCGTTGGGCTGTTCGGTCGAGGCGACCGCGACGCTTATTAATCTCGGCGTAACTACGCCGATTCTCCTCGATTCTGTGGTGATCGGCGGGGATTTCTATATCTATGATTTTATTGCGGACACTTTCCAGCCTAGCGATACGATCGATTTCACTATCCTTTTCGACCCGGACTCCGCCGGAGTTTTCGTCGAGACTCTGACCATATATCACGCCGACGGTTACTTCGAGGAGGTTATCACAGCCACAGCCTGCGATTCCGATTCGGTCTATTTTGCACCATCGGAAATCGAGGTGGAGGATCTGTATTCGAGTCAATCGTGGGATGTGCTGCTCCAATTCGACATCTGCGAGGATTGCTTGCTGTTTAACCTGCGCGTAACCGATGCGGCATGGGCTTTCGGGACGAATTTTACGGACGACCTCACAATCGGGGATTCTCTATCGGCACGTAATAATACTATTGCGGTGACAATCGATTTCAATCCCTCTGCAAACGTTGGCGACGACACTTTGACGATCACCTTCACGCCCGATTCCGCGCGCTGCGATGAGAGCTACACCGCGATTCTCGTTATGAATACGACTGCCGTGTCCACCGATTGTATCCCGACCCCGGAGTGCCGGGGCGCGAGTCTCGTTCGACCTTGCGATGCGGTCAAGGGCACGGAAAGCATATATTTCGTCGGAATCTGCGAGGGCACGGTCTCTATTTACGACCGACTCGGCCGATTTATTATCGAACTCGAACCGGACGCTATCGGCGCGGCGGAATGGAAACTGACCGATAAGAACGGGGCTGCGGTGCCATCCGGGATTTACTATTGGGCTTCCGGAGAATACAATGGGAACATCGTTATTATTAGATAAGTGATTATACCACAACGACATAAGCTCGTCGGATTCGTATCGGCCATCCTCCTTTTCGCCGCGTTTTCCTGCATCGCGCAGGAGGATATTTACCAGAAAACACTCAAGGTAAGCGGCGGTTATCGCTCGAACCTCGTCGGCGGGGAAATCTATACGAGAGCGCATTTCCCGTCGGGGAGTTTCGTCTGGTCGCCCTCGCTTTGGACATACCAATCGGCGGACGGTTGGTCGTCATGGGATTTAAGCTTGCGTTCGGTTTTTCATTTCTGCCCGACCTGCACCGATGTCGCGCCGCCAACGCACTGGCGAATTGTCGGCAGGTTCGGTATGATAGCGGATTACCTCGACCTGTCGGGTCGTAATCCATCGAGTTCGTTCACGACAAGCGGCCTTATCTCGCGCTATCGCCCCGATTTTGAAATCGGCGTGGGAATCGATTCGGTCGGGATTTTTTGCCGCGAGTGCACCTGGACTTTCACCAGCGAGCTTACGGCGGCAAATTTCATCCCGTTCGCATATTCCTTCCAACCGGAGGACACCCCCGGAGAAACGCTCTCGGCAGCTATTAAAGTAGTAATGCGACTCGACACGCCGGGCGGGACAATCGGCGGCTACAGCTACACAACCGCGCGCGATTACCAGAGCGAGGATATTTTTCGTGTTTATTACGCATCGCCATGGCTAATCGGCGACAACCTGCAATTTCGATTTGGCTGGGAAACCGGTTATCTCGGTTTTGCGCGCCTCGATTTCAACCTCCGCAGCTTCCTCGACAGCAACGATTTAGCGCTGCAGTTTGGCGTTTTCTTACCTGAAAAAACCTCCTACTGGCAATGGCAGATCGGCCTTGTTTTCGAATCTATCCGCGAAATCCCCGGTCGCCCCGGATTCAAATCCGGCGGCAATATGTGGCGGTAAGTGGCTTGGAAACTTCGGGCACAAACGCTTCCCCCCCGCAGACATTACCGCCCGCTGTGACCACGCCGCGCAAGGGGATACCGACGGTTTTTAAAGATAAAATATTGAAGAATAAGGAGATAAAAAAATAATCGAAAGAAATATATGAAAATTAACACTTAACATTAATTTTTAGCTTGCATTATAGGATTTCAATATGCATATTGAGTTTAGAGACAAGAAACTGAAGAAGTGCTATCAGTCGGAAAAAGAGAGAAAAAAGGCTCTTCAAGAGAAGGCTGATCGATTTTATAATTTAATTAAGAAATTGGAAGCTATGGAAAACTCACATGAGCTTTTTACTCAACATAAATATCTAAGACCCCATCCATGGGAGGATGGTAGAACATCTTTGGATATTACGGGAAATTCCAGGTTAATGTTCTTCTTCAAAAAAGATGAAAAAAATGAAGAGTATATCGAAATAGACGAAATTTATAGCCATTAGGAAGATATTATGAAACATGGGAAAATATTGACCGATCAGGCCATTCCGCCGGGCGAGCATCTGAAAGAGATTCTAGAATATAAGGGAATCACCCAAAAAGAGCTTGCCAAACGAATAGGAAGGCCGGAAAAGACAATCAGCGGTATTGCAACCGGTAAGGTCGCAATAACGCCGGATACCGCAATCGAACTCGAAAGGGTTCTCGGTGTGTCCGCAAAATTCTGGCTCAATCTCGAAGCCGATTATCAACTTACAAAAGCGCATATCAAGGAACTCGATAGACTTAGGGAAGACGTTCCAAAATTAGCGAATTTTCCTATCCCCGATATGATTAAAAGAGAACTCATCGAGCCTTATATCGACAAGGTTTTCGAGCTTCGCGGGCTGTTAGAGTTTTTGAAAATACCTTCACTCGATCTAATCCAAGCACAACCCGATTATCAAGCGGTCTATCGTTCTGGAAGCGGAGGTCCTAATCCTGAAGTGGTAGCGGTTTGGCTTCGCGAAGGTCAGATTAAAGCCGAGAATATGGAGCTACCAGAGTTTGATAAAGATGCAATCGAGAAGCTTATTCCAGAAATCCGTTCAATGACGTTGCAGCAACCTGAGGAATGGGAAAACAGACTCAAAGATTCTTTAGCTTCGGCAGGTCTCGGCCTTATCTTTGTCAAAGAATACACTAATGGAGGAGTCAACGGAGCTTATTATCGTATCGACAACGGTCATTTTATTCAAATTAACCTCAAGGGAAAATGGGCGGATATCTTCTGGTTTACTCTTTTTCATGAACTCGGCCATGCTTTGCTTCATACGCAGGAGGATATTATAGTCGATTATGATGGCGACGCAGGGCAAAAAGAAGAAGAAGCGAATGATTTTGCTTACAATACTCTGATTCCGCCAGACGCCTATCAGGCTTTTATCTCTTCGAAAGAAAGAAATGATAAAGGATATTTAGTTATAAGCACACAAGACTTGAAACAGTTTGCAAATGAAATAGGTGTTAATACTGGTATCGTTTCTGGACGTTTGCATCACGACGAAGTAATCGATCCAAAAAATTTCAATAAAAAGGAAGTTAGGCCTAAATTTAACTGGGCAAACTAGCAATGAGTAAATAGTACCAATCTTATTTAGCTTTATCATACCTTGTCTATAAAGTCATATTGTTAATAATCATTCTCACCATAATTTCCCTTTTATTCCTCGGCTGTGCGAATAACAGTGTTTTCGAGTTGCCGTCGCGAAACTCGCCGGACGTTGTTTTCGAGGAGTTTATCCGCGACGGTGCGCCCTCGGAGGAGGCGTTCGCGGCATTGCAGCTTTACGCCGGGCGATATATCGAGCGTGGCGATTACGAATCCGCGAAAAGGATATATTCCAGCGCATTAGCACAATTCCCCAATAATAGCGCCGATATATCCAGAATATTAAGCTTATTCGACGAGAATATTATTGTTATGCCCATAAATTTGGGCGTATTCGTCAATTCGGCAGGCTCGGAGACTTTTCCCGCGTTCACTCCGCGTGGCGACACGATATTTTTCACCGGAAAAGACCGCGAGGACAACAGTATCGGCGATAACGAAGATATATTCGCCGCGACAAAAATAGCGGGCGGTTGGAGCAGGGCCGCCCCGATGGGCGGGGTTTTCAGCTCGCAAACCGCTAACGAGGCAATAAATTCCATCTCCGAGGATGGCAGGTTCATGCTGCTTTTTACGAATCGAACTGATCCGGTAGGAAATAACGCGATACTTATCAGAAGCGGCTCGTCGAGTATTATCGAGTTTTCAAAACCGTTGAACGGTATTTACTTCGATTCCGACGCCGTGTTCGCGGACGATATCGCCGCAATCGTTTTCGTCTCCGATCGACCGGGCGCAATCGGGGATTATCGCCCCAACGGAAGACCTTTCCGCGCGGGTTACCTCGGCAATACGGATATTTATATATCGGTCAAGGTCGATGGCGAATGGAGCGAACCGCGAAATCTCGGCAAAGTTATCAACACTCCATACGCCGAGCGCACGCCGTTTATTACCGGCGGCGGTAAGGTTCTCATTTTCAGCTCGGAAGGCCATTACGGACTCGGCGGACTCGATATTTTCGTCTCGTTTCGCCTCGGCGACGACTGGACATCGTGGACCGAGCCGGTCAATCTCGGTCTCGGGGTAAATTCGCCCGAAAACGACTGGGGTTTCGCGATCGCGCCGGATAAGGAAACCGCCTATTTCAGTTCACTACGCGCCGGCGGGCTCGGCGGTTACGATATTTATAGCGTGTCAAAAGCCGCTTTCGAGGATAAAATCGTGCCCCCGCCGGAGCCGGCGCCTGAAATTATTGAATCGGAACCAGTAATCGAACCTATAGTGCGAAATATCGAGCCTAAACCGGATACCGGCGCCGATAGCCCCGTCGAACCGATAATAGCCTTTTCGATGGAGGATACATTCACGGTCCGTTTCGATATCGAGGGCGCGAATATCTCCCCCGCTTTCTATTCCCACCTCGATTCGGTCGCGGCCATTCTTCGGCAAAACCCCGATTTGCGGCTTCATATCAAGGGTTATACGGACAGTCGCGGGCCCGCAAATTTCAATATCGACCTATCGATCACGCGCGCCCGGGCGGTCGCGGATTATCTCGTCGAACGAGGGACGCTGCGCCGGAAACTCGATATCGAGGGCCACGGCGAATCATTTCCTATCGCGGAAAACACCACCGAAACCGGCCGCGCGCTAAATCGACGCGTCGAGTGCAAACTGGCCAGAGTTGAGAATTGAAAGTGGAGAGTGGAGAGTTGTTGTCATTTCGAAGCGAAGGGAGAAATCTCCTAAATATTCTACGATATTTCTCGCCCTACAGGCCCCACGGGTCGGCCGGATGACCTCTGTCGAAATGACAGCGTAATAATTATTCCAAATACACGACACGAAAACACCTGTCATTGCCCTATCCTACAGACCTTGGGGCAGGTCTTGGGACGAGCGAAGTGTCGCAATCTCGATCTCAAACGACGCAGAGTGTCTGGAAGAGCGTTCCCACGCCGGAGCGTAGGAACGAGGGGAAATAGCCTAGGCGTCTCGCCGAGAGATTTAACCGCACGCGGCGTGACGCCGCGTCTATTAATCCTAATTCTTCATTCTACATTCTACATTCTAATGAATTATTATCACCAACTCCAGCGGCACGCCCGCCTCCATTGCCTCGTTGAACGGCACAAGCCGGTAGGAGTATTTCTTCTTTTCGAGATTAGTGTCGTCGAAGCTAAATGGGTCTTCCGGATCGTCCAGAGGCAGACCTTGCGTGATAATGGTGTATTCCGCTTCGCCCTGCATCATACGCTCTATCATCAGGGTTTTGCCGCCATTGAGGCCGGTATATATGATACGCACTTCTGCCTCGGCGACCTGCTCGATAGCGCCCTCCACCGGCCCCGGCCAGTCCGGCCACTCCGGCGCGGGCGGTTCGGTCTCCCCGCCCCAGACATCGAAGCCGTAGAGTTCGAGACGCTCGTCCTTGCGCTCCAGGGGGAGCATCAGATATAGGAAATTGCGGAGTCTCGCAAGAATATCCTCGTAAACGCCGCGTTTGACGTCTCGGTCCTGCGTGGCGACCTCGCTTAAATCCTGTTTCTGCGAGCTTTCGAGCACGGCGGAGGCGAACGCGTTAGTGGCGTCGGTGACCTCGGTTTTAATCGCGGCGGAGATTTCCTGCGGGGTGCCGTCCCAGTTGCCGAGATGCGGGAGGACATTGCTCATCAACACCGAAACGGCCTCGTCATTATCGCCCGGCAGATCGTCCTCGATAGCCAGGTCGCGAATCATATTATCGGCGGTAGCTTCGTCCGCGATGTATTTTATAAACCGCTTCAGGCGTTGGATTGCGTGGTCTATATCTTTTCTCACGATTTTGACTTTGTCGGCGGCGGCGTTTTTTTCGACACGGAGATTAAGGCACAAACTTTGCGCGTCGCGGAGATTATGAAAAGCCGTATCGAACTCGGTGAGCAAAGGGTCTTCGATTTCCCACGGCTCGCCGGCGAAAATCGTATTCGAGTCGGTGATTTTATAACCTTGAGTGATAAGGTCGGCAACGGAATTTCTTGGCATTTTTGCTCCTTTTTTAATTTTAACTACTACTACGGATTTAGACCCGCGGAGTAACTCGATGTTTACGAACTCGATGATGAAGCCATTAAACGACTATTTTTCATTCCGGCCCCGGGTATTTTTTTTTGGACACGCGTGAAAACAATCCGGACCGGAGTAAAAAATTTCTGGACACGCGCGGTTTTATTTTGGACTTGCGTGAAAAATGTTTGGACACACGCGGTTTTATTTTGGTCTGGAGTAAAAACTGTTTGGACACGCGCGGTTTTATTTTGGACTTGCGTAAAAAAAGTTTGCACTTGCGTAAAAAAAGTTTGTACTTTCGTAAAAAAAGTTTGTACTTTCGCTCAACCATGCGGATTTGCGGGCGATTTCGCGTTTTTTCGTGTTTTGATAATATTTTGAAAGAACGAGTTTATTTTTCGATAATCCTCCTTTTGTTATTGCCGCCCGCGATTACGATTCGCCCCCTCGCGGGATGGGGGGATATGTGAACCCGATAACGGGATAACATGAATTAAATCTATTTTAAAAGAACGAACCTCATTTCATTGGTGGATTAGTAAGGTCATAGTCGCCAACGAAATCAAGAAACACCCTACGAGATTCGCCTGCAAGCGGTTCGCCACCCAATAAAGAACCGGCGAACTCAATCATTTTAAAACAAGCCGCTTCCGCTTCCTTAACAGCTTTTATAAATTCTTTATCCGCGCATTCTGAAAGACCTTTATAGAGCTTTTCGCCTACTAAATCTTTATAAACATCGGCTTGCTTTTTTACAGGCCCTATATTATCCATTTTGGAAATTGCTAATTTAATACCGGTTAACCAATCCTTCGTTTCTTCATCGCTGATTTTCATGGAATAAGCCTCGAAAGCGGCTCTTGCTATATACTTTGCGAATGCGTCTATTTCCTCGACGTCGAAATTTGGTCTTATCCCGTTTTTGCCCTTCCCCTTTTTGAGGTCTATCATTTTTTCAGGTTTGAATTTGTAAAAATCTTTAATAGAATCATTTCCCTTATATTGCGCGAAAATCCATAAATCTTGAATAACTTCGCAATGCATATGCTTAATCGTATTATCTATCGAATTATAGAAATTGCCAGCATAGGCGTTTACTATTGGGTGTATAGCCCGATCAGTAGCCATATGACAAAGCCAGCCCGTAGCAAATGCGAAACGTGATTGATGTCTGGCATCCATTGGACTTTTTTGACTGTCTTTTAGGACAATATTAAAAAGAGCGGCAGGCATCTCATTAACTCGTATATGATGAAATGCATATGGCCATCCATCGTGAACAACGGGTCTCCAGCCTACATCGGCTTGGATTGCTTTTTCAAGGATCGATTTAATCGGGTAACTCGGTAAATCGGGACCAACAGAACCTAAAATGAAGAAGGGAAGATAAGAATTCAACAGTTTAGCTAAACCTTCTTTCCCTTTTCCCTTGTTAGTTAAAAAGGAATATCTTTCTAGTGCGCTTTCAGCTATGAAAAAATGAGCTAAGTTAGCAGACATGTTAATACTTCGTTTTGGCGTTTGCGCCTAGTTGCCGTTACCCGCAAAAGGGAACGAGGAAAACTATTCGTCCGAAGTAAGGACATTATTTAAAATTGCAGATACCTGTGCGAAACATATTAATAAAAAGGAAATTAAACCGACCCAAAGCCCAAATAATATTCTACAAATATCAATAGAGCAACTCTCAGAGATAAATAGCATAATGAAAATCGAAAAAAATGATAAAAGAAGGCCACCCCAAATTACCCTATCGATAAAAGAGATAAAAAGGGGCAATTTATTCCTACTTATAACTCTTTGAAGTGCTTTTTTATCTTCTAATAATGGTAGTAAGCCTTTATAAGCTGCAACGAACCCTGTCATAATTGCAGAAATCGTAATTAAGGATTGCGGTAACAAAGTAAGCGATCGATATATATATGTGAAAGGAATTAAAAAAGCGAAAACAACTCCTAAAAGCAGTCCAGCTATATAAGGTCCATAAGTTTCAAATTTAGATTTCATAATTGCCTTAGTTGTCCTTAAACATTAACCTTAGATCAGAAAGTTTTTTCGAATATTCAAACCTCATTTTTTGCATTACATCATCCATATCTATTCTTCTTCCTTTATTACTTGCAGTGAATTTTGAAAACATTCTGTCTTTTATTAAATTTAACAAAGGTATTTCAATGTCGTCTTCTGAATAGCCGCTAATCTTCAATTTTTTTGTTGAAGGGCTATTTAATAGGATATCTATTGTTTCTTTTATGTTTTCTAAAATTAAATGACCTTTTTTATGTCCATGGGTCATTTTAATACTTAAATTAATTGCTCCATATTTTCTGCTACATTCCGTCAAAGAATTTAACATTTGATCTTGACCTAAGAAAATATCAGGATTTTTTATGTTAGCCACTGAAAATTCAAAACTTCGCATTTTTCTAATTCTTTTGTATTTTTCAAAGGAAGTAGCGTCTAATAAAACAGATAACCTTACCCAATCAACTCCGCATATTTTTCGCATAAGACTCTGGAAGCATCCTACAGAAACCCCTTCACCCCTTTTCTGCAACATTAATACGTTAAACTCAGGCGAGTAGAGGAATGCTGTTTCTTGGCAAATACCTTGACTCGGTGTCATATCAATCGGTTTAATCTCTATAGTAGGCGATTTAATATCGGAAATTGCAGGTTGCTCATCCATCACAATTTTAACGATTTGCCCTGTAATAAGGTTATTCGAATTGGATAAATCCTTTAGGGCAAACCAATCTGTCGCAATTTGTTCTCTTGGAATACCATTGGAATATTTGTGTGGTATTTTCGATAAAGCGTCACAGAAGTTTATTTTTGAATTAGGGGGCAATTGAACAGTGAACCAATTAAATTTTATTGTAGGCATAATAACCTCTTTTTGTTGTGTTCACGCGCTTTGTTATTTTTAAAATTCATTCTCATATTCCCAGCTCCGGTTTTTGGTCGGAGGTTTTTGTTATGCGTTTGGCGCGTTGCCGTGGGCCGCCCAAGGGCGTGATCGTGGCGGAGACGTCCGGGATGTTCCTACGGACGAAATAGTCCTTCACCGTGAAAATCTGAACCTTCGGGTAGGTGCGTTCGAGGCCGGGGAACTGGAACCGCCCCGCCGAGGCCGCCTCGGAGAGCATCCCTTTGGTCGGCGGGTCGAGGGCCAAAAGGAGGCCCATCGCGGCGTCCTCGCGCTCCACCTCGCGGCACAGGTCGCGCACCATGCCCGCGGGGTGCGGGAAGGCACGGCGCTTGAGCCCGTCTGGGGGGCCCTCCCCTACGGGCAACGCGAGAATGGGCAACGCCCTCCGCCCGCAAGTTTGCCTTTGCGGCGTATTTATATTTCGAGCGTTTATTAAAAAGCTGGTGGCCATGAGTTAATTATAACTAACATCCGCCCCGCTTGAAAGTCAAGCGAAAAATGTTAATAGTATTTTATTCCGATCGTCAAATAAGAAAGGCGGCCAAAAGGCCGCCTTCAAATAGTCTAAGCTGTTGTAAAATCATTCCAGCTATTCTTTTATTCCCTTTCGGAACATCGCGCGGACGAAGGGATGCGGTTCGAGTTCGTAGAGGCGGCGGAGTTCGGCGATTGTTTCCTCGCCACCGATGCGTGCGAGGGCTTTCACCGCGTGTGCCCGATCGACGGGATTATCGCCAGTTACGAGTGGCAGCAACGCCGCGCGTGCCTCGGCCTTGCGCAATTCGAGCAGTATCGGGTCGAAATCGTCGGCCTTTGCCATTTTTGCAACCATCGACGATAGGACGCGCATGAGGTGCAGGCGTTTCGGGGAACGCGCTTTCGGAATGAGATACACGACCGTGTCGAAGGCCTCCTCGAACATGTTCGCAAGGCCGAATTGCGAGGCGAGGCGCACGGTGATATAGTCGTCGTTGAGGAAATCGATCATCGCGGGGATTCCACGCGGGTCTTTGAAATCCGCGAGGGCTTTCGAGACCATGTAGCGCACCGGTTGGCGGTCGTCTTTGCGGTATTTCATAATCGGTGGGACCGCGCGCTCATCGCCGATTTTGCCCAGCGCGGAAATCGCGCCGATTCGCGTTCTTTTAATTGCGAGAAGCGGTATCAGTGAATCCACCGCCGCCGTGTCGCCAATTTCGCCGAGTAGATAAATCGAATTGCCGCGCCGCTCGATGTCGTCCTCGTGAAGCGCCGCGAAAAGGCAGGGCATCATCAATTCGGGCTTTTTCACGCAGAAATTTTTAATTGTGCGAGTGCGAAGGCTGGATTTCGTGCCGAGTTGCTTTTCGCAGATATAGTCTGCGGCGACCTGCCCGGAGTCGAGCAGCTCCTCGAAAGCCTTCTTGGCCTTGTCCTGCCCGGAGCCGACCGCCCATCCGCAGGCCTCGTTGAAGATGGTTTCGATAGTTCGCTCGGTCGTATCCGGCTCTTCGTCGGCCTTTTCCTCGGAAAGCTCTTTGACCGGGTCGGGGAAAGGTTCGCTTTCGATATCCATCCCGAACGCGATTTCGCCTGGTAACCAGTATTCGTTGTTATCGGCGTATTCGATATCGTTGTATAGGTCGTCGCCTTGCAGTTCGAGGAACAGGCCGATGTTGCCGGTGCCTCGCGCGCCGCGAGCGTAGCCCCAGTTTTTCGTGCGGTCGAAGCGTTTGCAATAAGTGTCGTTACCATTTCTATCGACAAAAAGAGCGAATGAGTTCGTAAGGGCGACACCGTTGCCGCCGTCAATGACGTAGATATCGTTTCCACGGTATTCGGAGAAGAAACCGACGGAATAGTCGTGCGCCGCGCCTTGACCGGGGCCTTGCGGTGAGACATAAATGTCGTTGCCGCCGCGATCGACCAGCGAGCCGACCGAGAGGTGAATCCCCGAACCTTGCGGATACCAAACGGATGTATAAACGTCGTTGCCCTCGTTATCAACGAGGAGAGCGAGGCTATACCAGTAGCTGACGCCCTGGGCATAGACGCCGGACGTGTAGGTGTCATTGCCGCCTTTGTCGAACAGGAAGCCGATTCCGCCGGAGACATCCGGGCGAAGACCGAGCGAGAAACCTTGGGCAAAGGAATGATAATCGAATGGCGCGAGAGGGTCGTGCGAGTATTTTCCGCCGCAGAAATATTGGTCGCATCCTGAGTGGTCGGCGAGAAAACCGAAGCCTTTCGGCCCGGCGAAAGCCTGCGAATGGACGTGCGAGCGATAACCGTCCTCGCCGGCGAGATCGATTAGTATCCCGACGCCGAAAGTGCCCGCGCCCTGAACGTAAGTTCCGCCCTGATAGAGGTCGTCGCCTTCGTAATCGACGAGGATGCCGGAACCGAAAAGCCCGGCGCCCTGACCGTAGAGGCCGGTTATGTATATATCGTCGCCGGACAAATCGACAATCGCGCCAACACCGAAAACGCCGCTGGCCTGCCCGAAAACGCAATTGCGCGAGTCGTAATAGTCGTCGCCGCCGGCGTCGATTACGACGCCGAAATCCGCCTTGCCGATAACCCCGACAGCAATATCGCCTTTGTAGTGGTCGTTTCCGCCGGGATCGAGGACTATGGCGGCGTTCTCGAACAAGTCCTCACCTTCCGAGCCGATAATCGCCGTTCCCCATCTCGTTTCGACTACGACCGGGTCGAGTAACGCAGAGGTCGAATCGTCACGAATTAGTTCAATCGCCTTTTCCAATCCTATCGAAACGGCCGCAGTCGCAAGTCCCAACTCGCTTAAATCGAGGGCGTGAATCGTCTCGTAAAGAGAGTCGAGGGGAATATCCCATGTTGTGTCGTATTCGTGACCGAGAAGCTTCATTAGGTAGTATTCGAGGCTGTCCGAGGCGTCGTCCTCGCTATCCGTCCAGAACTCCGGTAGCAATTGGAGAAGCGAGTCCAGCGACTCGGTCGAAACGTCCTCCATCATTTTCGTGCGATGCTGCGAAGCGACATCGAACGAGGCCAGAACGAGGCGTAGCGCAGCTCGATAAGGCTCCTCGACATTTGTGCCGGTCGTGTCTTTTTTCGCGATTCGCTCGATTTTATCGGCAAGTCCACGATATTCGCGCGGGGGGATTTTCTCATCTATTGATGCGAATGCCCAATCGACAAGCTTCGGTAAGTCCGCACGCGATTCGATAGCAAGCTTTGTCCACGCGTCGATAGTATCCGGTAATTGTAACGGTTTATCGAGGAATAACTCGACCAACGGCAATCTAAATAGCGTATCCGAGACCCATTTTTTCTCGAAACCGGCGTCGGTTTTCGTTATCCCGGAAAAAAGCAAAGCCGAATCGATTTGCCCGCGCGCAAAATCGTCCAGCGAGGGCGGGAAACTGTCCGAAGGCTCCTCGTTGAATGCCATCGTCGTAGATAAAAAGACTATTAAACAAGTCAACACGATCTTTGAAAATCTCATTTTACTCCTCGAATAAGAATGTCTTTGAAAATGGCGTATAATATCGGCAAGGTCAAGGACGATTTGGTGTCGATCTGTTTCGTTTTGTCTTGAAATGACGACTATCATACATATATTGACTATAATTGTAATTTATCGGAGAAGGATATGGGAAACTATACGCTCGTCTTATTTCTTTTGTTATCGGTTATTTGTGGTTTCGCCACTCAGGTGCATTTTGTGCTCGTCAACGACTGTCACGCGGTGATGGAATCATGGGGCTATCGCGACGATGTGACTCTCGAAGCCAATCTTGGCGGTTATCCACGTGCTGTGCATATCATCGACTCCCTGGTTGGCGAAAATCCGGATATGCTGTTTCTGCACGCGGGCGATATTTTGACCGGCGATTTTCTTTCGCCTATGACCGATGGCAGGGCTATCTGGCACCTTTGGAAAGAAGCAGGTGTTGAAGCTTTCGCCGTAGGAAATCACGAGTTCGAATACGGACCCGGTATTCTCGATACCGCTCTCGGAAGAATCGACGTTCCGCTGGTCTGTGCCAATCTCGATGCGACAGGATATCCGAACCTCGCCGCATCGATAGAGCCATATCGAATGTTCGATTTCCCGGGAGAATCGCTGGATGACACAATACGAATCGCAGTTTTTGGCGCATGCACAGAGGAAACCGACGACGCCGGATGGACCGATCCACTCGATTTGGGCAACGCCGTTACGGGAATCGACACTTTCGGCCTGCCGCCCGAGGCCGACGCGGCTATCGCCCTAACGCATTTGGATATCTCCGTAGATTACGATGTCGCGGAAATCTCGTTTATCGATGCGGTTCTCGGAGGGCACAATCATTACGTCGGCGACGATGTTCAATGGGCGATTTCCGGCACAGATTCAACTCCGGTTGTCAAAGCCGGACCGAATATAATCCGTGTCGGGCATTTGACGATGGATTACGAACCGGGCGAGGGACTTTCATTTGTCGCTTGGGACAACATCCCGATAGGCAGCGGCGTGCCGGAAGACTCCGCAGCCCGTGCGCTTTTGAACGAATACCGAGACACGGTTACGCATAATCCGGCGGTCGGATTGGATCCTTACGCGACGGTCGCTTTTTATGCCGATTCAAATATTTCGGCTTCGGCAAACGGCCCGGTCGGTTCGGTGTGGCTCGATTCTCCCGAAGGTAACCTTGTCACAGAAGCCTATCGCGCATGTTTAGCCACGGATATTGGCGTCGAAGGCCGGGGCGCTTTAAGAATGAACATTTTCTCCGGCCCTGTAACCTATGCCGATCTTTTCAGGGCGGTCCCGGCCGGGCGTCATCCAACAAAAGGATTAAACTCCCGACTTATCAATGTCCGCGTTACCGGAGCGCAATTGAAGACGATGGTCGAATACGCGCTTTTCGGCTCCGGAATCTCCACCGAAGCATTCCCAGAATTCAGCGGTATGCGTCTCGAATACAATCCCGAAGGGAGTTTGTTTAATCGAATCTCAGTGGACACCTGGTTCATTCGCGACACGCTCTGGAGCGCAACGGATACATACTCTGTCGCGGGAACCGAGCTTCTAGAATATGCCATCGCTTTAGTGGGAGTCCCGATCGAAGAAATTATTGTCAGCGATACGACCGTCTGGGAAGCCCTCGTAGCCTATTGCACCGATCCGGCTTTCGAGCCGGTCTATCGCTCCGATGGCCGACTGCGCGATATCACCGCCGGAATAGAACAATACGCGAGTCTGCCCGCTAACATAGCTGTTCGCGCCTATCCGAATCCTTTCAACTCATCGATCAGGATCGAGACCGACGACATTCCGGTCAATATCGAAATATTCGATATTCGCGGGCGCATTGTTGCGAATATCCCCGCTAACAATTTCGTAGGGGCGGATTTTACGCCCGCCTGCGACGATATTGCCGGTAATGCCGAACAGGACGACGCAAGACCGTCCCCCACGGAAGTCGTCTGGCAACCGGACGAATCCCTTCCCTCCGGCGTTTATCTCGTCCGTGCGAAAATCGCAGGGAAATCGGTATCGAAACGCGTGGTCTATCTTAAGTGATCCCGCAAACATCGTCACAAAAGACTTTTTCCTATTAGTCACGACCGATTTATTAGTCTTACTATTACCTATATTAGTTATTCTTTTTTGAATAATAATATTTATATCTGGAAATATAATATTTATTCTTAAATGTATAGATATTTTATTTTAATATATATCTTTTCTTTTCTAATAAAAATATTTTCTATAAAATATATTACTAATACTATTTTATAAAATATATTTTATATCGATTGTATTTATCCTATTTCGATAAATATCATTATTATTTAATGAAGTAGTATTAATTGATTTGTTAATATTATAGTTATTTATTATTAATGGAAGCCTGAGATAATTAGGAAAAACTCTTTTCAATTGGATAGCTATTTTCAATTTATGGGTAGATAAACTCTATTCAAGAATGGAATTATTAAATATAAGGGTAGTATCGGTCTTAGCGACGTCGAATCGGCGGAAATGGCGGACAATTCCGAGTCGATTAAGGTCTATGGCCTCGAGATGCGGGGCGAAGACGCCCGTTAGCGCTGAATAAAATAGATTAGTCCCGATGGGTGAAAAGCAAAATAAAACCGGCGGCGCCAAAAACGATATTCCCTAATGTAGCTGCGAGAAGCGGTGGCAGGTTGCCGTTATAACCGAGCACCTGACCGACTTTTATCGCCCCAAAATAAGCGAATGCGATTGTTACTGATTGAGCAAAACCAACGACCAAACCTCCCCTGCGAAATCTCAACACAAGAGGAACTCCAAAGAGTAAGATTACAAAGTTAATAAACGGATATGATATTTTCATATACAGGTCCGTGCGCTCGCGGAGTGGATCTCCGCCCGCTCTCTGTATTCTCTCGATAAATTCTCTAAGCTCGAAAAAGCCCATTTCATCCGGATCCGCACGGCGTTCGGCTAATTCCTGCGGTGATTCGTTTAATGCTATATTCTGCGATTCGAAGCGCTTATACTCGTCAGTGGAATCGGGTCGAAAAATATATGAGTGGCCATCCTGCAACTTCCATTTACCACCATCGTAATCCATCCTGCGCGCGCTTAGAAGCTCGCGGACGCGGTCTTTTTCGTCGTATGTTATAACAAGCACTTCACGGGCGTTTTCCCTTCGAGGATCGAGGACTTCCATCGAAAGAACGCGTCCGTCTTCGGTTTGGTAAAGGAGATTTTTAATCCGTCCGGACTGGTTTTTATTGCTCTTATTTATCCGCTCATCCTTGATATTATCCCGAATCGCATTCGTTTTGGGAACTATGAACTCCCCGAAAGCCATAACCATTAGTGACCAGAACAGACCGAAAATTAGAAGGGGGAACGCTATTCTAATCGAACTTATCCCACCGGAACGAACCGCGACTACTTCCCGATGTTTTGACATCTGCCCGCAAGAAAAATTCGACGCCAGCAACAGCACTATCGGACTGACGAGCACGATAATATATGGAAGGTAAGTTAAATAATAGAGAACGACATCGGTTACCGCCGCCCCTCTATCGATAAACCTATCGAGATTCTCGACAACATCGATAACGTAGAATAGGGTAAGAAATGCCAGGAGTGACCAGCCAACCCATACTATAAATTGCCTCAGTGTATATCGGTCGAGTAGTTTCAATCGCGCCTCCAACGCCATTACCAGCAAGCGTCATTCCAAGATCATACAACACTATACGTAAAAAAACCGGTTCTCCAAAGGATTATTGTTGATTATTTCTTCAAAAGGTATATATTTCTTAAATTGAGAGATCGTGAAATTACCGTTAACTAACAAAGAAGTAGTATTGGTATCGATTATAATCCTCGGGGCGGTAATTGGCGGAGGTATTCATGTTTTTGCCGGCGCGAGCGAAATCGATTTACCGGATTTCGGTCCGGCACCGGTAGATTCGGCCGCTAACGAAGAACGGGACGCTGAAAAGTCGGATACACGGGAAACGACACGAGAACCGAAACTCTCGAAACCTGTGCGCACGGGGCCGGTGAATATTAACACCGCAAACGCCCTTGAGCTTACGCGCCTTAGTGGTATAGGACCGAAGACGGCCGAAAAAATTATCGCGGACAGGGCGGCTAATGGCCCTTATCGCTCACCCGAAGACCTTCAACGGGTAAAGGGAATCGGGCCTGCGACCGTCGAAAAAAATAGGAATATGATTTCTATTGGAAATTAGTATTAAATAAACCCAACGGAGGAAAAAGTGAATAGAAGGTCCGGCATCTCAATCTTGGATATAGTAATCCTAATCCTAATTGTAGGCGTCATTGCGGCGCTAGTAATTCCTAGTACCCGGATGCAGAAGAAAGAGCAAGCTGTCGTCGATTGCCACGAACAGCAGTTGGCGATTTCCGAGGCTATGATGCGCTTCTTCTCAACCGCCGGCGATACTTCTCTTTTGAATATCAGCAAAGAACCCGAGCCAGATACTCTTGCAGCAGATTCCTCAGGTAAAACAAGCGAAGAAATTGCCGAAGAAGAGACCGAGGAAGACACAACGCGGATAATCCGTGTTTTCACGGAGGATACCGTTTTGCTACGCCCATATCTTGCCGAAAAATTCTCTTTCTCATGCCCTCTGGACGGGGATGATTACATCGTTATCGCGCGGGATTCTATATTTTACTCTATTTCCTGCCAAAACGACGGCCATGGCCAAGTTATAAAGGGCCGGGCTACTTGGGAAGAATAACGGGGAGGTTAAGGTCGAATTAGGCCTCGATAAACTCCTTAAAGGGTCGAAGGCAAAAAAGAAAGAAAAAGCCAAGCCCATCGGCCTCGAATATCCTATTGGTGTCGCTCTCGAACCCAAAAGGACTGCTCTTGGAATATCCTTAGAGCACGATCGCGCAGTTTTCGTGCAGACGGATGTTTCGCCTAAAGGTATTGTCGTTAAGTCTGTTTCGAGTATGCCATTGCCGCCGGGGTCGGTGTTCTGGGGCAATATCCTCGATTACGATTCCCTAACCGATAGTTTCGTTTCATTTAAAAAGGCTCACAAGATTTCCGCAAAATCCGCGTCGATTAATCTACCGATGCAATTCTGCGATATGAAGAGATTCGATTTGCCAAAAGGCTATTTTAAAAAAGAGAGTCTCGATTGGGAAATGCACCAGCATTTTATTGGCGATGTCGATAAATACAGATTCCGGTATATCGTTTCAGGGGAAGGCCAGGTTGGTAATACTAACGTCGTCGTATCCGCGTTAAAAGAACCCGTGGATGAAAGGGCCGGGCTTGTTCTCGCGTTCGACATGGATATCATCGCCGCAGAACCCGATATTTTAGCGGTCTATAATGGACTAACGCTTGCTTTTGGCGACCTTCCCGCAAAAACCGCCCTACTTTTGGATTTGTCTTTTCCCTATTGTAGTTTCGCCCTTATCCGTAACAATGTTTTCCTTCCCGGCGGTTCGATTCCGGTTCCGGACGAATTTGCGTCGGAAACGATACTTAATGCCATTCCAGAATTTGTTGAAAAACTAAAAAATCAATTCAACAAGCAATACGACCTCGACGGCATTAACATGAACGGGCCAAAACCCGAGTTAATAGCAATTTGCGGTGTTTACGCCGATGATATTGTCTCTTTCGAAATATCTAAGTCGCTCGAAATCCCCGTTCTTAAAAAGAATCCAACGGGAAGCCCTTTCATTAAATTTAAACAGAAAAAAATCCCGATAAGCTGGCAATCGTTTATCAAAGCACTCGGCCTTTCTATCAGGTTTTAAATGGCGAGACTTCTACATATAGATATCCTAAGCCCGACGATTCATCCAATCGGCGACGAGGTTCCGCATGGGAAAAGCGGTGGAACGAGTAAGGGTAGGAAACTGTATTTCGCCTTCTTAGGCGCCGTTCTGGTTATAGTCCTGACTATCGGCGGATTCATGATTTTAAGTAATTATACTAATAAGACTAATGTTGTGGATAGAATAGAACCACCGCCAACCGGAAAACCGACGAATCCACCACCTATGGACTCGAGTGGTATTGCAAAACCAACCGGCAACTCCAAACAGGGCGGCTTAAAACAGATTCCGTGGCTTGGGGCCAACGAAAAGCTTATCGGCTCCCTGATAAACGTTCGAGGGGAGATATACTCGATTACATCCGGACCGGAGGGCGTTATATTGATTTCCGGGATAGCGCCCGGGATCATACCGAATCCACTACTTCCCGGTGGGAATATTGGCGAGCTCGACGTAATGTTCGAGGGTGAAGCCGAAGTCGGCACTCGTTTTGTGGCAAGCGCACCGCTATTACCGCTTGATAAATTGTTTTTCGATCCTATACCTGTGCAACCCTATGAACGCGGCACTATTATGAGGACCTTGGACTCTCTTGCCCGCGTCAATGGGATTTCGGAAGTATCTTCAGATGCAATAGGTCGCGAGGAGGTTGAAGGCGGAAGCAGGTATCTTATAGCTGTTAAAGGTATTGGCAAATTGAATGACATCGTTGTTTATGTCAATCAAGTAAAAAACATCGGTCGGATGATCGACATCGGACGCTTCGCTCTGGAATCAGTATCCGAAAAACCCCTCGTTAAAGGCGATGTCCGGATGGGTATAACCTATCGAATATACGACCTGCCGGCGTTAGCAGAACCCACTCCGGAAGAACCGTTACCTGACAGTTCATCGTGAGCCGAGCTTCCATAACAGTCTTGGTAGCAATAATCCTAATTATCCCGCTTTACGCTTCGGGAACCGAGGTCGATCCATACATCAATCGGATTTTAGCGAGTGTAAATCCCACACAGAATTCGCTACTTCTCGATGGTTATCCTGCAAGTGGGATCGGCAGTTATGCGACTCCACAGAAACCGATTCTCCTCAATCCGGCGTTCATGGCCGCAGTTCCTCAAACGCAGGTGGCTTTCGACCACCAACGCTATTTCTGGGGAATCGGCGATCCGCTTTATTCCAGTAGTTTCGTTTATGTTCAGCATTTTTTAAATAGTGGAATCGGCCTATCATTCGGCTACTTCGGTGCGGATTTGATGGTTACGCAATCGATTGCGCTGCATTATGGCCGACGTCTTATTTCTGCAGCAAATCCAAAGGCCGAGACAAACAGGATCGGCTTTTTCGGCGGAGCCACTGCGCGTCTTCGCAGACGGGGTTATCTCGATTCAAATTTCCGGCTTGCAGATCCCGGAGATCCTCTTCTAACCGGCGATCTATCGAAAACCGCCTTTTCGGGAGGAGTCGGATTTATTTATCAGGGAAGGGATTGGCGGGTTTTTCTGACAGGCGACGATGTCAATATGCCAAATATGGCTCTCGAATCGGGTGTCGAAGACAGATTGCCGATGCAGATTCAGGCAGGCGGTGAATTCCCCTTACCGTGGTGGGAACTCCGCGCAAATCCTGTTCTTTCATATCATACCGATTATTCCGATTTTGCAAAGGATATCGATCCGACGATTACATTGCGCAGATCATTTCAGGAAAACCAATTCGATATGAGCGTCTCTGCGGGGCGTTGGGCTTTGGGTATGGGAGTCCAATACTTCGTCGGCGAACGTTCAGGGCCGGGGTTAGGATATGAAATTTCTATCCCGACCACGGGAATTGGAAAGCCATCCCATAGGTTTTCGGCGACATACAGACTTTCGCCCCCTCCCCCCGCTTATCCTGACATTACCGTGGGTGAAGTGGACGTCGAGGGGACACCGGTTATCGACGGCGAGATGAGAATAAGCGCCGTGATTAGCAACGACGGCCCTCGTAAAGCGTCGAACATCCCGATAAACTTCGTCGTCGATGGCCAAAGCCTCGGCATAGTTAATATCCCTAAAATAGGCCCGAAATCTTCGGCTTTGGCTGAATTCGTCTGGGTTCCGGACAGCTCGGGGGAGTTCGATTTTCTTGTCCGCGCCGACGACGAGGGCGGCAATTTCCCCGATTTTGAGGGAGTAGTTCTTGAACTTGACGAAATGAATAACGTCGGGAATTGTAGCACTCGCGTTTACTCCCCGCCAAAACCGACTATCGTTGGGGATCCGCCGGGTTTGATGGTCACACAGCTAATAACCGTTACAGAGGACGAACCTGTAGTGCCGATTGTGTTTTTCGAGCAGGGCAAAACCGAGGTTCCAGCCCGTTTCGATACCTTGCTGGACATCGTGGCAAACAGGCTCGTGACAAATTCCGACGGGACCGTTATGGTCGAGGGCTTTTTCGGGCATGATGATTCGGTAAGAAGTTTTTCCGCCGGTTCACTTCTCGCAACCGCGCGCGCGGAGAATGTAGCAAGGCACATTGTGGAGCGATATCCTGAACTAAGGGAGCGCGTTAGAATCTCTCTCGACCACGACCCGACGCGCACAAGGGCTGAGAAGGAAGATTTTGAGGGGACACGTGTCGGAAAGATTTTTACCGCACAGGAAAATCGCCGGGCGGAGCTTCGGGTTTATGCCAAACCTCCGAGGGAATGGCTAATCGAAAACCACGAACTTCAAGAAAAAGATTACGAAATACTCCGCAGGAAATTAGATAACAACGATTTATTCGAGGTAGTCTGTATCGCCCCCACTCTCGATTCCGCTTTTGCGACTAAATTCAACGTCGCGGAGGGCCTTGGGCCACGCTATAAGGATCGTGTTTTCGCCCGCGAGGCCCCCAGCGAAAATTGCAAGGTGGTAATTACGGCAGGGGCTATTCTTTATAAACCAAGAGCTTTCGAAATACCTGCCAGCGACTTACGCGTCGAACCCGGATTCGGCACGACGGTATTTACATCGACACCCGGCAGCGAAGCGCCCGTTCGACACACTTATATACAGGTTCGGGACGACAGGAATCGTCAGTTATGGCATATCGAGGAACCCGACGGTTTCATCGAAACATCCTCCTGGGACTGGAAAGACAAGGACGGGCGACTTGCGACGCCGGAAACCATGTATTGGGCGGATATAACCGTTAAGGACGTTTACGACCAGATTGGCCGAAGCGCTCCGGAAACGCTTCGCGTGGTTAAAGCAAATCGGCGCGATTTATCCGAACGGCTAATTCTCGTGCAGTTCACTTTTGCGGGAACTTATGGCGAGCCGGATTACGCCTCGGTGCGTATGGAATATCTCGCGCGCAAGGTAGTAAATCGTATTGCTCAGGATGGATCGTTGCGGGTAGTAGTCGGCGGTCATACGGATATTGTCGGTGTAGAAAGCGGGAATATTAAGCTGTCCAATCGCCGCGCCGAGGAGCAGTTGGGTAATCTACGTAAATATATGATGCGAATACTATCCCTCGATAGTAAAGACCAGATGAACGCCTGGCTCGAATCGCACAACTCGGTTATGTCCGCGCGAGGTTATGGGCCATCGAGGCCATATATTATTACCAGAGGCAAGGGCGAAAATTCCCGTCAAGTTACAATCGGCGATAACAATCTGCCTGAAGGTAGGATAACAAACCGGCGCGTTGAGATCGAATTTACCCCACTTCGCGAATGATAGCGAACGATCTAATAGAATTTTCCCTTTGACAAATCAAATTACTTGAATTATAATTGCAAATTCTGTCTAAAATGGCAGAATTATAGTATGATAACAACTGATACTTAGGAGGATAAATGCGCGGTGCGCAATTCTGGAGATTAATAATAACGGGAGCCCTTTTGGTCCTGTCGCTTTATTTCCTCTACCCTACTCTAAGGTTTAACCTTTTATCCGAGGATGAAAAAATCGAGCGTCCCGATCTGGTCGAGAGTTTGAACTCGAAAAGTATAAAACTCGGTCTCGACCTTCAGGGTGGAATGCATCTGTTGCTCGAACCGGATATGGTTGCGATGCTAACAAACAGGGCTTCGAAGCGCGACGCCGCTTTGGAAGCCGCACTCAAAGGAACCGAACAACTCGCGGATAAGCAGAATAAGGATTTCCTCGAGGTTATGCCGGGAGTATTCAAACGCGATGGCCTCGATATGACCACATATTATGCCAATCTCGGCGGAAGTGAATCTGAAATCGTCAAAACGATAGAACGTGAGCGCGCAACGGCCGTTGATGGCGCTCTCGAGGTTGTCAGAAGCCGCGTCGATCAGTTTGGTGTTTCTGAACCGATAATACAAAAAGCCGCCAGCGATCGGATTATTGTAGAACTTCCCGGTGTGCAGGACGCCGAGGGCGCGCGAACACTTATCAAGGAAACTGCGGTTCTCGAGTTCCAACTGGTTCGCAGGGATAAGGAAGTTACGAATTTAGTGGACGAAGTTGACAGGGTGCTTCGCGAAAAACCCGATGTTCTCTCAAGGGCTTACCGGATTAATCCCTTAGAAGAGGGAAGTCTTGAGGAAACTACTCCCGATACTGAGGAAATCGTCGAAACCGAGGAAGCGGATATCGACCAAACGAATGCCGATACGGACTCTATCGTTGCGGAGAACAAACCAGTCGCTCCCTCGATGGACGAACCGACAACCGAGACGCCCGAGAAAACGGAAGCCGAAGATGTCACCGGGACTGCCGAAAACGTAATTGCGGAAACCGAAGGTGAAGCGGTCGCCAGTTCGGACTTATTCGAAGATGGCGATGTGCCGATCCCCGGGGAAGAGGATGAGTATCCCACCGAAACCGAAACCGAATCGCGTCCGTTCTCGGGCATGGTGGAGGTCGAGGGCGATGTAATTATGGTATCGAGAAGCGAATTCCAGATTGTCTCGAATCTTATACAAATGCCGGAGATAAAAGAAGCTCTCCCCCGTGGCAGTGTGCTTGTTTGGGGCGCGAAAGACGAAACAGTCAAAGGAAACCAATATCGGTTCCTATATCTTCTTAATGACCGCATCGAAATGACCGGAGACCGTGTAGAGAAAGCCAACTTCGGCTTCGGTAGCGGCAGCGATCCAAGATCGGCGGGGAAACCGGTTGTCAACATGAGTTTCGATTCGAAGGGCAGCAGGATATTCGCACAGGTTACCGGGTCGAATATCGGCCGACGTCTTGCGATTATCCTGAACGATAAAGTTTATAGCGCGCCGGTGATTAAGAGTAAAATCAGCTCCGATGCTCAGATATCCAATATCCCCTCCCTCGACGAAGCGAAGATGATAACGATTGTTCTCAAAGCGGGCGCATTGCCCGTTCCATTGAATATTAAAAGCGAACGCACGGTCGGCCCGTCTCTCGGCGAAGACTCGATTCGCAAGGGCGTCAGCGCGACCGTTATCGGCCTGATCCTGGTTGTGTTTTTCATGGTGATTTATTATAAAGCAGCAGGAGTAATCGCAGATTTCGCACTCGTTATCAATCTGATAGCATTGATGGCCGGAATGGCGGCGTTTCAAGCGACTTTAACGCTACCGGGTATCGCGGGTATTATCCTGACAATGGGCATGGCGGTGGACGCAAATGTCCTGATTTTCGAGAGGATCCGCGAGGAGTTGAAAACCGGGAAAACAGTTCGTGCGGCAATCGACGCCGGCTATTCCCGTGCTTTCCGCACTATCGTGGATGCGAATGTTACGACGCTTATAACCGCCGCGATTCTATACAATTTCGGCACCGGTCCGGTGAAAGGATTTGCCGTGACGTTGTTTATGGGTATCGTAATTAGTATGATTACCGCGATTGTTGTTACCAGAATGATATTTGAATTTTTAACCGGGCGACGCCAAGTCGAGACCCTGAGCATATAGTCTGCAAGGAGATATAACATGCAATTTATGACCAATATCGATTGGGATTTTCTCGCGCAGAGGAAAAAGGCTTACATTATAAGCGGAGTGCTTATTCTCGCAAGCATTGTCGCCCTTATTGTCAACGGCGGTCCGCTGTATAATATCGACTTCAAAGGCGGCGAGGTAATCGAAGTCGGTTTCGGAGAAAAAGTGGACATGTCCAAAATCCGCGCTATGGTAGATGATCTGGGCGTTAAGGACATTGAAATCCAGTCTATCGGCGATGGGAAAGTAGTGCTTTTCCGCGTTCCTACGGATGTAGAAATGATCGGCGATAAGGATTTCTCTGAGTTCCTCATGGACGAACTCAGGAACGAATACGGAATGGAGAAAGTCGATTTAAGACGAAAAGAAGTCGTGGGGCCAAAAGTATCCGGAGAGCTTCGCAATCAGGCGCTTTGGGCTACTCTTATCGCCATGGCCGGCATTCTCATATACGTTACCGTGCGCTTCAAGTTCAGGTTTGGAGTAGCGGCAGTGATAGCGCTTATCCACGATGTTTTAATCACTGTTGGATTTCTCACTATTCTCGGTCGCGAAATTTCGTTGCCGGTAGTAGCGGCTCTTCTGACAATCGTGGGTTACTCGATCAACGACACAATCGTTATCTCCGACAGAATTCGGGAAAATATCCGAATCCTGTATCGGGATAAATTCGAGAATCTGGTCAATCGCTCTCTCAGCCAAACCTTCTCGCGAACGATTATTACAAGTCTTGTCGTTCTGATCGTCCTGCTTTGTATATTCTTCTTCGGCGGGCAGGTTATTCACGACTTCTCGCTAGCGTTGATAATAGGATGTATCGTTGGAACCTACAGCTCGATATACGTTGTAAGCCCTATTGTTGTTGCATGGGAGAACGCCTCACCTAAAAAAGTTGGCGGGCGAAGATAATCGCAAAATAATTCTAAGAAAATCCTCGCAATCGCGGGGATTTTTTTTATAATCCATTGCTGTAAAAAAATCTACCGGAGGAAACATGTCTGCCGAATATCAAGCGCTATCACCGAGGTCCGAAGTCAAAGGAAACGCGATAATTGCAATCCTGGATGGTATAATGTTCCGTGATTTAGCGGAGGAAATTCTCGCAAAACACGGTATAATGGAGGTTATCCCCGAACAATGGTATCCCGAGCAAAGCTGGCTCGACGCGTTTAGCGAGATTTCGGCGGAACTGGGCGATTCTGCTCTCTACGCTATCGGTAGAGCGGTGCCGTCGGTTATAGATATACCGCCGGATAAGAGTGATGCTATTTCCGCGCTTGAACGACTCGACGCGATCTATCAAGCTCATCATCGTGGTAAATCGGGCGGATATGGGGTCGAAATCCTCGGGCCAAACTCCGCGAAAATTGTGAGCCATAATCCGAGACCGTGCGCATACGATATGGGCTTTATAACCGCATATATCGAACTCTATAACGGCGACAAATCGGTGTCGATAAAGCACGAGGACGATATGTGTTGCCGCAAACATGAATACCATGAATGCGTGTATCTCGTAAGCTGGTAGTATCCCTCGGGATCAACCGATTTATACACGATAGTCCGGGATGGAATCCCTACGGGAATGACAAATAATTGTAGGAGCGGCCGGGAAGTAGGTTGAAAATTGAGAGTGGAGAGTTGAGAGTTGAAGTATGCTTGAACAAGTGAGCATGCTCCCTTGTTCAGATATAGGGGCGGCTGGGAGGTCGTCATTTTTTTCTTTAAGTTCCCTCTAATGAGAGGCCGGAAAGTTCGGTGCCGGGATTTAGGGGGATAAATTTCCGGCGTCGATTTCCGACCACGAGTGTGAATCCAACACAGATTTTAGCAGTTCTCTCTATGTAAATTAGCTTGTAGCTAAGTTAGAAGATTCTATATTGTAGCTTATGGAGTCCAAGATCGTCGAAATAGCGGATATAAACAGGCTTCTCGAGGAGAAGAAATTTCTTGAACTGAAAGCCTTCCTTCGCGATACCGCGCCCGCGGATGTCGAGGAACTTCTGAATGAAGTGCCTATCGAGAACTGGGTCGTGGTGTTTCGACTGATGCCAAAAGACCTCGCCGCAGACGTTTTCACCGAATTGGAGACGGACGAGCAAATGCAGCTTCTTACGGAATTCCGCGATTTCCGCGTCCGTGATATTATCCAGGAGCTCGACCCGGATGACCGAACGGAGCTTTTCGGCGAGCTGCCTTCTGCGATGGTGCGACAGTTTATGACATATCTCGATCCGGCGGATCGCAAGGAAACGCTGGAACTTCTCGGCTATCCGGAAGATTCTGTCGGCAGGGAGATGACGCCGGAATTCGTCGAGCTTCATGAAGGTTGGACAGTTGGGCAATCGTTCGAGTATATCCGCAAAACCGCCACCGATCGTGAAACGATCTATACCGCCTATATCCTTGGGTTGCGCCGCAAACTGATCGGAGTGACTTCGCTAAAAGACCTTCTGCTCGCCGACGATGCGCAATCGGTCGAGGAGATAATGAATCCGAATCCGGTCTTTGTTACCACTACGGACGACCGCGAGGAGGCCGCTCGGATACTCTCGAAATATGATTTTTTGGCCTTACCCGTCGTGGATTCCGAGGAGCATATGGTTGGGATCGTCACCGTGGACGACATACTGGAAGTCCTCGAAGACGAGGTTACGGAGGATATCGAACGGATGGCGGCAGTCGCGCCGATAGAAAAACCATACCTCACGGCAAGCGTTTGGCACCTTGTGAAAAGCAGGATTTTCTGGCTGGCTATGCTGCTTGTTCTCGGGTCTTTCACAACGAGCATTATGGAGCATTTCGAGGAACTTATTGCGGGGATGGTTCTTCTGACCTTTTTTGTCCCGACACTTGTGGGCGTAGGGGGAAACACCGGCTCCCAGATCGCGGCTATGATAATTCGCGGAATGAGTATCGGGGAATTGTCATCCAAAGACCTGAGGCGAATTATTTTTCGGGAAGCGCTTGTCGGTTTAATACTGGCGGCCATATTGGGAGTTATGCTTTTCGGCAGGGCGCTAATACTTAAGCCCCGGTTCGACATGGCTATTGCCGTTGCAATAGCTCTCGGCGCGGTAGTCTGGTATAGCAACATGATCGGCGCGCTGCTTCCTATCATCGCGAAAAAGCTGGGTATCGATCCTGCGGTGATGGCCGGTCCCGTGGTTACAACGATCGTGGATATCACGGGTATCGCGATATACTTTGGGATTGTCAAATTGATTTTGCTTTAGGATGAAGACAATGTGAAAAGTAGATTTAGCAATTAGCGATAAAAATTGAGAAGGACGCTGTTGAGAGGCGCACTTTTTCCCCTTGTATTAAACGTAAGTTTTTCTATAATACAATCTTAATGTGCGTTAACCGGATAGAATGGGATAAATGCCTATTGAAACAAAAAAAGACTACCGCAAATACCTCAAACCCGAGGTAATCGCGAAACTCGCAAATATGGAACTCAAGGCGCGCTTTGTGGTCGAAGGATTTCTAGTGGGGCTGCACAAATCGCCTTATCATGGGTTCTCCGTGGAGTTTGCTGAGTATCGTCACTATAATCCGGGCGATCCGGTGCGAAACATCGACTGGAAAGCCTACGGTCGCACGGATCGTTATTATATCAAGGTTTTTGAGGAGGAGACCAACCTCCGCTGCTACATCCTGCTGGACATTTCCGGTAGTATGGGGTTTTCATCCGGCGATAATCTTACGAAACTCGAATATTCAAAATATCTTGCGGCGAGTTTTGCGTATCTTATGCAGCTTCAAAAGGACGCCGTCGGATTGACTATGTTCGATACGGATATCCGTGGCGAAAAGGCACCCAGCAGCACCCGCGTAAATCTATTCGAGATGCTGCAGATTCTCGAGACCGTGGGTGCGGGGGGAGACACAAGCGCGGCAGAAGTATTTTTTAAGGTTGCGCGACGGATTCGGCGACGCGGTTTGGTCGTGATAATCTCCGACCTCTATGACGAGCCCGAGGCAATGATTCGCGCTATAAAACAGTTTCGGCATATGGGGCACGAAGTAGTCGTATTTCACATTGTCGATCCCATCGAAATGAAATTCGATTTTAAGGGCGAAACAATTTTCGAGGATATGGAGGACGGCAAGAAAATCCAAACCCGCCCATGGAGTATCCGTGAAGATTACCAGAAGGCTTTCCTCGCTTATATCGACACAATTCGACTCGAGATGGAGGACAATCAGATCGATTACGAACTGATCGATACCGAGAAGACCTTCGATGTTGCGCTGATGGCGTATTTGCATAAACGGAAAAAGTTGGGATAAAGAAAAAGTTTGCGGAATCAGTAATCTATATAAAGTCATTAAACTACGGAGTTCGATATGCCTGATCAAATAGTCGAATGCGTCCCTAATTTTTCCGAGGGACGAAATATAAAGGTGATCGACGAAATTACGGCGGTTATCGTCGATGCGCCCGATGTCGAGCTTAAGGATGTCGATCCGGGCGAGGCCACGAATCGCACGGTTGTGACTTTCGTGGGCACACCGGACGGGGTTGTGGAAGCAGCTTTTCGCGCAATCAAGCGAGCATCGGAACTTATCGATATGACAAAACACAAGGGCGCCCATCCCCGGTTCGGCGCTACGGATGTTTGCCCGTTTATCCCCGTCGATGGTGTCACGATGGACGATTGCGTCGAGCTGGCAAAGCGTCTCGGCAAAAGGGTCGGGGAGGAACTCGGTATTCCGGTTTATCTATACGAGAACGCGGCGACCGAACCCAAACGCCGCAACCTTGCCTATGTTCGTAAGGGCGAATACGAGGGTTTGCCGGCGAAATTAGTGAATCCGGAGATGAAACCGGATTTCGGCCCCGCGAAATTCGTTCCGAAAACTGGAGCTATAGCTATAAGTGCGCGGGAATTTCTAATCGCATATAATATTACGCTCAACACCCAGTCCGGAAAACACGCCACAGATATCGCATTCGAGTTGCGCGAAAAGGGACGATCCGTGCGACGTGGCAATATCGAGCCATATTATTTCAAGGGCGAACTGCTAAAATATGGCGAGGATTCTTTTCCATGCGGCGAATGCGCTTTCGTAGCCGAAAACTTCGATGACCTCGAAGCGCATTATATCCAAAATCACGGTTTTTCTATTGAAAAGCTACTGACCGAGCACGGAACAACCCGAAAGAATATTATCGGACGGTCGGTAAAATCCCCCGGTATTTTTAAAGAGGCAAAGGCAATCGGTTGGTTTGTGAAGGAATATGGCCGCGCTCAAATTTCGATTAACCTGACAGATTATAAGATAACTCCACCTCATATAGTGCTGGAAAAAACCCGCGAACTCGCCGTAAAACGTGGATTGGTTGTTACGGGTAGCGAAATTGTCGGATTAGTGCCATATCAGGCGATGCTAATGGCGGGTCGTTTCTATCTCGAAAGGCAGGAACAGTCGATTGGAATACCGGCGAGTGATATTATTCAAGCGGCGATATACTCGATGGGATTAAATGACGTAGCCCCCTTCGATCCGGTGGAGAAAATAATCGGTTTGCCGAAAACACCGGAAACCGCTCTCGTTGCGATGAAATGCAACGATTTCACAGATGAGGTTTCGCGCAGTTCTCCCGCGCCCGGAGGCGGTTCTGTGGCTGCATTGGCGGGCGCGCTCGGTGCGGCTTTAGCGGCGATGGTTGCCAATCTCACGGTTCCGAAGGCTGTAACCGACGAGGAAGGGAAAGCATTCATCGAACTTGCGGTAAAAGCTCAGAAGATTAAAGATAAGCTACTCGATAACGTTGACGAGGACACGCAGGCGTTTAACGATTATCTGGTTGCGGTGCGAATGCCAAAAAACAATGCCGGACAAATCGAAGCACGTGAAAAAGCTATCCAGAACGGCTTGAAAATGGCGGTTCAAGTGCCTTTAAGGACTGCCAAACTTTCCTTCGACGCTTTGGGTTTGGCCCGCAAGATAGCTGAAACAGGTAATAAACCGTCTGTTTCGGATGCGGCAGTCGGCGCGCAGATGGCGTATTCCGGCGTGATAGGCGGAATATTAAACGTTCTGATTAACCTCGGAGATATTAGCGACGAAGTATTCGTCGTGGAAATGAAATCCTGTTGTGAAGACCTGAAAAAGAAGGCACGGGAAGTTCTGGATGGGACGATGAAAACTGCAACGGAGCGTATTAGAGAATTACATTCAAACTAGCGGGGTGCATCATAGGAATATCGGATGGCATATTTGGTCTGGTTTTAGCTTTAATGGTTTGGTTGGTTTACAAAGTCCAGCAGGAAGTAATCCAGCTTCGGGAACGGGTTCAACGACAAGATCACCGCATAAACGAGGTTCTCTACAAGGCGACTCGGAAACCAAAAAAGGATAATCTTAAGGATAACGAGTTTTAACCTTATTATTGGCTTTTTTCCCTTGCGCGTCCTGAGTTTCGGAGTATATTTGCGGACTATTTTGGTGACGCTATTAAGCGCGAATAACAGTGTTTCATTAACCTCATAATGGAGGCATAATGTTTGTTGAAATGAACGTAGGCGAATTCCTGGATAAGCTCGCATCGAAATCATCCACCCCCGGGGGGGGTAGCGTTGCAGCTTTGGCCGGCGCTAATGCCGCAGCGCTGGTTTCGATGGTTTGCAATCTGACTATCGGCAAGAAGGGCTACGAGGACGTCCAGGAGGATGTGGCGGAGATACTGCATAACAGCGAGAAGCTTCGCTATGAATTTACGAAGTTGATCGATCTCGATGCGGAGGCTTTTAATGAGATAATGGACGCCTATAAGCTTCCCAAAACCTCCGATGAAGAGAAGAGCGTGCGTAAAGAAGCGATTCAGGTCGCTACGCGTAAAGCTTCGCAAGTTCCGCTTCGCACTCTCGAACTTACGGTAGAGCTTCTGTCACTTGCGAGTGAATCTGCCAAGGTGGGTAATAAAAACGTTCTATCCGATGCCGCGGTAGCCGCCTCTCTTGCAAGCTCGGCAATGGAATCCGCGTGGTTTAATGTCGAGATTAACTTGCGGAGCATTAACGACGATGTATTCGTAAACGAGCTTATTGAGCGAGGCGAAAGCCTTATGGATGAGGGTGACGAGCTTTACGAAACCACTCTCGATACAGTGGACGAAAGAATTGGCTAATGTTGTTAAAGACGTCCGCAAGGGCGTTTTTTTATTGTGAAATATTGCGATCTTCATATTCATAGCACCGCTTCCGACGGGACTTACACCCCGGAACAAATCGTCCGCAGGGCGAAAAATTTCCGTCTCGACGGTATCGCCGTTACAGACCACGATTCTGTGGCCGCAATTGACGAGACTGCGGATATAGCCGCAAAACTCGGAATAGATTATGCACCGGGATTGGAGATTTCCACGGCGGACCTCGATGGCCGCATGCATATTCTCGGTTACTTCATAGATATCGGAAACCGGGCACTCGAGGACTTACTGGTCAAACAGGTGCAGGCGAGGCAAGGTCGAATAGTAGAATCATGCAAGGTCCTCACGGAAATGGGTTGTCCTTGCACTTATGAGGATATCGAGGAAATAGCGAATGGCGCGGCGATAGGGAGACCTCATATAGCCGAATTCCTCATTCAATCCGGAGCAGTTAAGAACTTCTATGAGGCATTCTCGAGATTTCTTGCCGGTGGAAAACCGGCTTATATCCCTAAATGGGCTCCGTCTCCTCAAGAAGCAATCGATACAATTCACGCTGCGGGCGGCCTAGCTATTGCGGCCCACCCGGGGATTACCGAAGGTATGATGGATAAGCTATCGAATCTTGTTAAGTGGGGTATCGACGGTTTTGAAGTTTACTATCCGCGCCACAGGCACGAGGATATGGAGCGCTTAATCGTAACAGCGCAGGAACACGATCTTATTATTACCGGAGGCTCGGATTGCCACGGTCTTCGCCGCGGCGAGCCGCTTCTGGGAATTTTCAAGGTCCGCTATGAGTTAATGACAAATTTGAGAAAGCGCTGGGAGGAAAGGCGAGGGGAATTGTCGATGCACAATTTAAAATGAACGATTATCGAATAGTATTAAAATCTATATTTCGATACCTTCGGTCCGCGTGTTTATAAAACTCAAATATGCCTAATAACAGAATTCTTCTAAAGGATTTCCGTTCTTTAGCAAGTGTTTTATCTCTTCCCAAGATATAGTAAATACATGGTCTCCAACAGCGTGGCATATAAAATCATGGTAATAAAACCCTAAACCTTCATGCTTAACTAAGATTTCGGAACTCGGTCTGACCGCGAAAGACTCTTCAAGGTCAGTGTAAATCGTGCGGATATGGTTGTTAATAATCTTAGTTAAAGGCTCTTCATAACCTTCTATGAAAATATCCGCAGGCTTTATTCTCTGACCACTCCTTAAATCGAATACGAAATAGCGGCTGGAAGAATTAGGATGGACACCGCCGTGGTATTCGGACCTATAATGAGATATAGTCAGTATATAGTTCTCCTGATTTACAACTTCCATCTGCCAGAATTCTCTATTATTTAGGCTACCCCAATTTTTTGGGTCGCGGCCTTTATAGAAACTATCAAGCGTCGTGCCATAGCTTTCCAATGCTTGTTCGATTTCTTCAATATAGTATTTCTCAGAATTCCGATACCTTTCGACCTTCTTATACAATCTGTCTTTCAGACTGTTTAATGGATCATTTGCATCCATGCCATAGTATTCGGCCAGATAAGAGCGGACTGTTCCCAGCACGTCTTCATCTGGAAATGATTCCGGATAAAGGTATGACATCCCTATTTCATATTTCGGCATCCGCGGATTGTTCTGAACATAGACAATCGTATCGATTTCATATGTTTTGAATGTCATCGAATCCTGTTGCGCAATGAGAAAAGCTGGGAGAATTACAGAAATAAGTATTAAATGTATGGTTTTAACTCCCAATTATCCCCCTTGATTTGATATTTTACCATAAGTAGAAAACCATTCTATAAAGCTCGATTTCTAATACTAATATCCTCATTTAAGTTCCCCCTATATTAGCAGCACCCCGTTAATGACAAATTTGAGAAAGCGCTGGGAGAATCGTAAAATATAGTTCCTTTCTTTAATTAACCTCAGGCGCGAAGGTATTCTTTACGGAATTTCATCGCGCCGATTGTTTTTATGCCCATCTGCCCGCAATGCCCGCGAATTTGGTTGTCGCTGGATATAACATGTAAATCGGGATTTCTTTTAAACAAAACAGGCGCCATGCGCACGATTAGCGGGTCCGCTTTTCCGCCGGAGAAATAAGCTTTGACGCGCCCGTTTTTCAGAAAACATCTGGCCTTAACCGACCCGCCGCCATCGAAAATAACTATTGCGCGGTTGTCGTCACGTTCGCAGAAATCACCTATCAACTCGAGGAATAATTTTCGGGCAGCCGGAGAATCGCTAAGGACGAGTTTCTGGAGTCTGCGGCTGTTGAAAATGACGTTGTATGCATCGATAAGAAATAACATCAGATTTTGCCGAAAAAGAGCAGAACTCCCATCACGACGAAAACCGAGCCCGCGACTTTGGAAATTATCGCCGCAGGTATCGCTTTTCCCGCTAAATACCCCACGGAGACTGCTATTGCGGTAGATGCAAGAAGGGCTAATCCGGCGCCGAAGAACACAGAAACCGGTTTCTGGCTTTTCGAGGCGAATAGAAGAGCTGCAACCTGCGTTTTGTCGCCAAGCTCGGCGATGAAGATTGCTATAAACGATGCCGCGAATGATTTCCACTCCATCAGTCGTCCTTTTTAGAATCCATTGTTTTATCGACAATATTTTTCTTGGTTTCAGTGGAATTGGAGGGAGATTTGTTTTCCGTGGAATTGGATGGAGATTTGCCTTTACCGTAATCGGTTACATACCAACCGCTTCCCTTGAAAATCAACCCGGTTCCGCCGTGAATGACGCGGATTACTTCGCCACCACATTTTGGACATACGTGGAGTGGTTCGTCGGTCATTTTCTGAAAGAAATCGAAAATATGGCCACAGGATTTGCATTTATATTCGTATGTTGGCATAAATTATCTTTCGAGTTTTCTGTCGCGTTTAGATTTAACTCCGCCGGTTGTTTCGGGGCGATTTTTTAGCCAGCCGATACGGACGTCGCCCTCGCTTTTTACGAAACCGGGAACGTATGGCTTAATATCAAGCACCGGAGTGCCGTCGAGCATGTCGAGTCCCTTAACCTTAAGCCGGTTTCCATCGACGGACAACAATCGCAACACCGAAATGCCAATAGGATTGGGACGATACGGCGACCGCGTTGCAAAAACTCCGCGTTTTTCATTGCCCATATAAGGATAGGTCAGAAGCTCATATTGCGTCGAATGGTGGAAAACGAATACGACCGTTATATGTGAAAAACCATCGATATCCTTGAGACCTGGTGCGTATTCGGGGAATATCTCTATTTCGCCCTCATGTTCCGAATATTTCGGCTGTATCGGCGCTTCGGAGTGCTGTTTCAGCGGCGAATGAACGACGCCTATATGAATGAAGGATGAATCTGTCATTTAAGTTTGGCCAAAGCGTTTTTAATCCGCTCGACACCTCGTTTTATATCCTCGTCACTTGTTGCGTAAGAGAAACGAACATAGCCGGCCATCCCGAAAGCGCCGCCGGGAACCGCAGCAACTCGCGCTTCATCTAATAAGTAGTTCGAGAAATCGAGACAGGATCGGATCGTTGTGCCGTCGGGACATTCCTTGCCGAGATAAAAGCGGATATTGCAGAATAAATAGAATGCGCCATCCGGTATAAACGGCTCGATTCCCTCGACATCATCGAGAAGCTCAAGAAACAATTCGCGCCGCCGGGAGTAAGCCTCGCGCATCTCGTTTAGGAAATCGTCTGGCGCGGTCAAAGCCTTTTCTGCGGCCTCCTGGCTGATACTCGAAGGACAACTCGTCGTATGGCTCTGGATTTTACCAGCTTTTTCGACCAATTCTTTCGACGCCGCTAACCAGCCGATACGCCAACCGGTCATAGCGTAGGTTTTGCTGACACCGTTTATCACGATAGTCCGCGCGGCCATCTCCGGTGAAACTGCGGCGATAGAAAAGTGTTTCATGTCGCCGTAAATCAATCGACTATATATCTCATCGCTGAGAATCCAGACATTTGGATGAGCTTCGAGCACCTTTGCGAGCACCCGGATTTCGGTTTCCGTGTAAACCGCGCCGGTTGGATTCGAGGGAGAATTTAGGAGGAGCATTTTCGTTCGCGGCGTAATAAGCGCTTCGAGTTGGTTCGGAGTAATCTTAAAACCGTCTTCTTTTGAGGTCAGCGCGATAACCGGCACGCCATCCGCGATTTTAACAATTTCCGGATAACTCACCCAATATGGCGCTGTGAAAATAACTTCGCCACCGGGATCGACGGTCGAAAGAATCGCAACTGCAATAGCAAATTTCGCTCCGGCTGAAATTAGGATTTGCGACGGCTCGTATTGAACTCCGGTCTGTTCGGACATCCATCGGGCCGCGGCTTTGCGCAGGGCCGGAGTGCCGGAGCTTGCAGTATAACCGGTTTTGTTCGCGTTAATCGCTTCGATTCCTGCCGCCTTGATATGCCCGGGCGTCGGGAAATCCGGTTGTCCTGCGGAAAAACTAATTACGTCAACCCCCTGGGCTTTGAGAGCCTTAGCTTTAGCGGCTATCGCCAAAGTGGGTGAGTCGCTTATCCGCGATGTTCTTTCGGCAAACTCCATTTTTACTCCTTTGTTTATCTAATACGATTTTAAAAAACGATTATCATGCATATTAGTCAAAAACACACGACCCGCAACCACTTATTACTAAATTTCCTCGCCATCAGCAAGAAACAATAACGTTGTTTACTGTTTTAATATGAAGAAAGGAGACAGAAGACAGGAGACAGAATGAAAACTCTCTATGTAGATTGAGGGCTTCAGGCTTCTGACTCCTGACTCCTTCCCCCATTTCAGGTCGGTTTGGGAAAAAAATGTAAATAACCCTCGCAAATCTTACAGCTTATCCGATTATAGTTTGACTTTACATGCCGATAAGTGTATTATATTCGTTCTATTATTGGAGATCCCGGAGGCTAAAATGACGGAAAATAAAAGCGATGTGGTTGCGATAAAAGAACTTGCGGATGCCGCTGTTCGGATTAAATCCGAGCTGGGAAAGGTTATCGTTGGGCAGGAAAGGGTTATCGATGAAATGATGGTAGCGTTGCTTGCCGGTGGTAACGTCCTGTTGATAGGCGTTCCGGGCCTGGCTAAAACCCTTATGATTTCTACTCTTGCCGACGCCCTTGATCTGAAATTCAGCCGTATTCAGTTCACGCCGGACCTCATGCCGACCGATATTACCGGCACGGATATCCTCGAGGAAGACCGCACGACCGGCAAGCGGATATTCCGTTTTATCAAGGGACCGGTTTTCTGCAATATACTACTCGCCGACGAGATTAACCGCACACCGCCGAAAACACAGGCCGCGTTGCTTCAGGCGATGCAGGAGCACGAAGTTTCTGCGGGCGATAAGACATACAAACTCGATATGCCCTTTTTCGTCCTCGCAACACAGAATCCTATCGAGCAGGAGGGCACGTATCCGTTGCCCGAAGCCCAGCTCGACCGTTTCATGCTAAATATCTATATCGACTATCCCACGGAGAAAGAAGAACTGGATATCGTTCGATATACGACTGGCGAGCGTGTGCCGCAAGTTGAAAAAATCCTCTCCGGAGAGAAAATTATCGCTCTGCAAAACCTCGTGCGCAGGATTCCTGCGGCGGATTATGTTATCCAATACGCAGTGGATATCGTTCGCAATACGAGGCCGGAAACGACCTCGCTCGATTATGTCAAGCGCTGGGTTCGTTGGGGCGCGGGTCCGAGGGCGAGCCAGTTCCTGATAATGGGGGCGAAAACACTCGCGGCTCTCGACGGCAGACTGACACCCGGAGTCGCGGATATTAAAAGCATCGTGCTGCCGGCGCTAAGGCACAGGATTATCACGAGTTTCACCGCCGACGCCGAGGGAATCACCACGGACAGGATAATTTCCCGTCTCGTGGAGGATATCAAACCACCGAGAGAATAATCCAATACAGGAAGTTCCGGTTTTCGATCTTCGCGCTATTTGCCCGTCAATCGGGCTGGCACGCCTCCGGCGCGCGCCGGTAGCCTCAGAAAAGATGTTTCGCAAGTTTCAGGATACCCTGTTTCCACGGCACGCGGTGAGTAACACCATCCTGCGTTTCCCCGCTTTTGAATTTTTCCACATTGTCCAGAAACCAGCTATAATTACGGAGTAGAGCGTCTTTATTGGAAAATTTCGGGCTAAAACCGAGCAATTTTTCGGCTTTCTCAACCGAAACGAACGAATCCTTG